>Ga0157370_10000240_pt1 | contig 69901 bp, 55 predicted proteins | sample C35metaG_FD_113463 | JGI IMG/M metagenome (GOLD analysis project Ga0157370, IMG submission 113463) | Corn rhizosphere microbial communities from Kellogg Biological Station, Michigan, USA - C3-5 metaG | ecosystem: Host-associated > Plants > Roots > Rhizosphere > Soil | place: USA: Michigan...
CAGCAGGTCCAGCAGCACGTCGATCTGATGCTCGCTGCGGAGACCAAGACACCCTGAATTCTCGAGGCCGCGATGACGCCCAACACGCTGTTGCAGATCGGGATCGCGATTCTCGTCGTGCTGATCTGGCTCGCCAGAAGCGTCAACATCCTGCGGGAATACGAACGTGCCGTGGTCTTTCGGCTGGGGCGACTGATCAAGAATGAGAAGGGACCAGGCTTCGTGCTCATCCTGTGGCCATTCGAGACCGTGGTGCGCGTATCGCTCCGCGTCGTGACCTGGGACGTTCCAACCCAAGACGTCATCACGCGGGACAACGTATCGTTGAAGGTCAACGCGGTCGTGTACTTTCGCGTCGTCGACGCGACCAAAGCGACAATCGAAGTCGAGAACTATCGGTACGCCGTCGAGCAGGCGGCGCAAACCGGATTACGAACTGTCCTGGGCGAAGTCGAGCTGGACGACTTGCTCTCGCAGCGCGAAAAGCTCAATGCGCGCCTGCAGTCGATCCTCGATGAGCAGACGGAAACGTGGGGGGTGAAGGTGACGCAGGTCCAGGTCAAGCAGGTCGATCTCCCCCAGGAGATGCAGCGGGCGATCGCTGCGCAGGCGCAGGCGGAACGGACGCGCCGCGCCAAGGTCATTGCCGCGGCAGGAGAATATCAGGCCGCCGCGCAACTGTCCGAGGCCGCTGCGGTGCTGAGCCGCGAACCGGCATCGATCACCCTGCGGTATTTGCAGACGTTGATCGAGATCGGCGCGGAAAAGAACACGACGATCGTCTTTCCGCTGCCGTTGGATTTTCTCGCGTGGCTGGGCGCGCGGCCCGATGCCGGCTCATCGTCGTCTTCGGCGGCGGGCTAGCCTCGGGCCACGTTTCAGGCCACCGGGCTACTGCACGGTGATCGTGCCCTTCATTCCGAGGGCCAGATGCGGGACGCAGTAGTAGGGATACTTCCCCGCCGGCACGCCAGCGAATGAGACCGTATACGTCTGGTTCGGGTTCGTCATCATCGTTCCCGACAGCGGGCCAATCTGATCCGGCATGTTGGCTTGGAGCGTGCTCGCTACACCGGCCGGGAGGCTGTCGGCCCAGAACGCCACGTTATGTGGCGGTCCATTCACGAGCGTCCAGCGAATGCCGTCGCCGCTCTTGATGGTGATGTTCACCGGGTCGAAGCGCGATCCTTTCTCGTCGGCGTACATCTTGACGTCCCACGTCTTGCCGGTGATCGCTTGGGCGGCGCCCGGAGCAGCCGCGGGGGCAGCCGGCGCGGCACCGGGTGGCGCGGCGGCGGTGCTTTCCGGTTTTGCTTTCTCGCCGCCGCCGCACGCGCCCACCAGCGCGGCCATAGCGACTGCAAGAATTGCCAGGCTTGGTCTCCTCGACGTGTTGGTCATGATTCGTGTTCGCTTGATTGTTGGGTTGGCCAGCGCAAGCATCAATTATGCCTCTACGATCTGGGTTCGCAACCCGGGTCAACGAACCCGGCACGCCCGTTGCCATCCGAGACGCCATCCTCAGGGAGATGACATGAGCATTTTGACATGGCTGATCGTCGGCTTGGTGGCGGGCGTGCTGGCGTCGATCGTGATGGGCGGGACCGGGTACGGACTGATCGGCGACATCATCATCGGCATCATCGGCGCGTTCTTCGGCGGCTGGATCTTTCGCGCACTCGGCGCCGGGGTGCCCTTCGGCGGACTCGGCGGCGTGATCTTCGTCGCCTTCGTCGGGGCTGTGGTATTGCTGTTCCTGCTCCGTCTGCTGCGCGGCGCAACCGTACGGAGGCTCTGACTCGGCGCATCGGACGCGCGACGGAACGAGAGTTGAAGCGAATTTCCGACGACTTGGGCGCGCAGCCACGCCCGCCGTTCGAGACGCAACGAAGCCGCCGGCGACGATAATGCCTCATACTCGCAAGACTGGATCGCGCGCGCGCCGTTCCACGGCGAAACGATGGTCCGGAAGGGTCACGGCCGAAAGCAATGCACTGGACCTCGACCGCGACGTCTTCACCTGGAAGGATCCGCGTCGCATCGCGCGCTCACTCAAGCACTCGGCCGAGCACAGCCATCGCCGCAAGAGCGAGCCGTATCGATCGGCGATGTCGATGTTGACGTTCTACATCAATCGCGCCGGTGACAACCTCAGTGGGAGTCAGCGTGAGGTGCTCGAGCGGGCGAAGCGGGAGCTACGGAAGCAGTTCGGACGCGAGGAGACTTGATGCACGCATCCCGCGGAACCGACGGCGTGCCGGGTGCGTGGCCCACCGCGACGCTCGTCTTCATGCTCGTCGCCGCGTGCAGCCGCGCGACGCCGCCTGCGAGCCCCGCGCGTCCGATTCCGGCCACCACGGCCGGCGTGCCGATGGCGGCCACCCCCGTCGATTCGTTCAGCGCGCAACGCCAACGCGCCGTGTCGGCGATGCTCCAGCGCATCGCCGGAAGGGAGCACGCGCCGGCAGAGAGTGTCTTCAAGAACATCAAAGTGCTCAAAGGCGTTCCGGCAGGCCAGCTTCTCGCCGTCATGAACGACTCCTTCGGGCACGGTCTGGGTGTGAGTTGCGGCTTCTGTCACGTCCCGGGCCAATGGGACAGCGACCAGAAGCCGAACAAGAACATCGCGCGCGACATGATCGCGATGGCAGGGCGCGTGAACGCGGCCCTCAGGTCGATGCGCAACCTGCCGGACAGCAATCCGATGATCGGTTGCATCACCTGCCATCGCGTTCAGCAAAAGCCGCTGTTGTTGAACAACCCTACCGGGTGAAGGAGCACATCATGCGCCAGCATCAATTTGTCGCCCTGTCGGCCGCCGTCGTCACGCTGTGCATCGCCGCCCCGACCTCGGCGGCGCAAGTCACCGTCACGACGTCCGGCGGCGAGGTCGTGCAGTTCAACCAGAAGAATCTCGTCGATCACATGATCGTCGGCGATTCGATCGAAGTCGAAGCCGCGAAGCTTGCTGCGGCGCGCTCACAGAACGCCGCCGTCAAGGATCTCGCGAACATGCTCATCACCGATCATACGAGCCATCTCGACGGCCTGCACAAGCTCGCCGCCAAGGGCGACATCGGCCGCCAGCCGAACGCGGCCGACACGAGCGGAGTCATGGAGATTCGTATGCTCGACCAACTGCGCTCCATGTCCGCCGATTCAGGCTTCGACCGGGCGTTCGTGCGCGAGCAGATCATGCACCACACCCGTGCGATCGACGCCCTCAAAATGCTTCGCCCCGCGGCCAAGGACGACGATCTGCAACATGACATCGATCGAACGATGCCGGTGCTCGAGCGCCATCTGGCGCAGGCGAAACAAGTCGCCGCGCAGCTCGGCATCCCTGCCGACTCGATGAAGATGACAATGCCGATGCCGATGAAGAAGCCGCCCGTGCTGAAACGCTGAAGGAGCCACGATGCCACACAAGCCGAAACGAAAAGGGAAAAAGAACGAGAGCACGAACGCGCGCACCGATGCACAGCAGGCCGACGACGCGCGCCGGGAAAGTGGCGAGCCCGGCGGCGGCGCCGGCCGTCGGGACGTCGTCGAGCCGTCTGGCGTTTATCCGATGTCCGGCGGCATTCCTCCGAACAAGCATCTCGAGATTCGAACGCCGGCCAGTTGGGGCCAGGGCGAGCGCGGCGCCGAAGGGTACAACGATTCCGGCGGGTCGGAGCTCGTCATGCGCGACGGACAACTGCTCGGCGGTCTGACATCCGGCCCAAGCGGCGAGCCCACGATCGACATTCACGGCGGCGACCGACCGCCGCCGCCGCAAAAACCAGGGCGCGACGACGCAGCGAAGGACGGTACGGAAGACGCCAAGAAGTGAGTAAGCCGGCGCCCGACGCGAGCTCGCTACTTCACCGTGGCGTCCTTCGACCGCACCTCCTTTCCGTTCACGAAGACGTGCAGCGTATATGTGCCCTTCGGCAGCCCGCCGGGCCGGACGATGAAGAACGCCGAGTACGCGTCGCCGTTGGTGGTGACGGTGTCAGCCATCTCGCTGATCGTGCTTCCGTCCTGGAAGGTCCACCGGGCCGCCACCGGCGCGTTCGCCACGTTGCCCGTCGTGTGCACCGACGCGAAGATCGTATCGGACGGACTGAAGTCGTCGGTCGCGTCGCTGACCTTTCGACGGGCATCGAGATGGCGTCCCATGTCGACGGCGACGAGCGACAACGTTCTGCTCGCCGACGTTCCGGCGGCGCCCGCCGCGGAGTCGATGCGACCTCGCGAGTCGTTACACGCGACGCCGCTCGCGGCCAGAAGACACCCGAGCGCGATGACTCTCCACGCAACGCTCATTTTGTGGCGACCTTGGCGCGCTGGTACGTTCCCATCAGCTCCGCATGTCCCAGGACATGTCCGTTCATCGCTGCCTCCAGATCCGCTTTCGTCGCTGAACCGAGATCACCGAGGAGCGTATCGAGCGCGTAGAGCTTGAAGAAGTAGCGATGGCGGCCGATCGGCGGGCACGGGCCGTTGTAGCCCCGACGTTTCCAATCATTCAATCCATCGCGGGCTCCCGGCGGCATGGTGTTGCCGCCGTCGCCCAGACTGGTGACTGACGCGGGGATGTCGTATAGCACCCAGTGCACGTAAGTCATCTTGGGCGCCTTGGGATCCGGTGCGTCGGGATCGTCGACGATGACCGCAAAGCTCTTCGTTCCCTCGGGAGCGCCGCTCCATTTGAGCGGCGGTGGACGGTCTGGCCCGTCGCAGGTATGCTCGTCGGGAATTGCGCCGTTGGACGGAAAGGCTGATGAGCTGAGCTTGAATTGCATGGTCGTCTCCAATAGGTCGTCGCCAAATGCCGCCGGATGCAGACCGCGCGGCGGGTCGGCCCGGCGCGTCTAGCGATCCGGATTCCTCGTCGGTGGCTCGAGCTCGGCTCCGCCGCTGCCGGCCGATCCAAACTTCGGCGAGGTCATCGGGCCCGTGGTCGTCCGCGGCGGCTCTGTCTTTGGCCTGACGGCCTTGGGGTCCTCCGGTTCGCGCTCTCGATCTGGAGCGCGTGTCGTGGCGTCCTTGGGTGTACCTTCGTTCGGGGGAGGTGGTGTCGACCGGTCCATGGCGTCCTCGCTGTTGACGATCGACGCTTGGGCGGCATTCTCCGTGCCGCACTCCGCAGACGAGGATCTCAGGACGCAGCGCGGCCCCTCATGGCGCGCTCATGTCGCGCTCACGCGGTCACCGATCGTGAGCGCCGCGACGAGGCTTCCCGCGGCGCACAGCACCGCGCAGATGATCATCGTGCGAGCGAATCCGACCGCGAGCTGATCCGGGTCGAGCTCGCGGACACCGCCGAGACCGATCGCAAGCGGGATCGCCGCGGTCGCGAGCAGTCCGGCGAGTCGTGCCACTGCGTTGTTCACCCCCGACGCCAGCCCGGCCAGGCTCTCATCCAATGCACCGAGCGCGACCGACGTCAGCGGCGCGACGAAGCAGGCCAGACCAAGCCCGAAGACGATCGCGGCGGGCAGCGCGCTGGTCAGGTAGCTCGCTCCCGGCCGCACCCGCATGAAGAGCAGCGATCCGACGCCGGCGACGAGACATCCGACCACCATGGGCATTCGCGGCCCGCGCCGCTCGGCGACACGTCCGGCGAGGGGCGAGAACAGCAGCATCAAACCGAAGATCGGAAGAAGCGAGGCGCCGGCGGCAACCGGGCTGTAGCCCAACACGTTCTGTAATTGAAGCATGAGAAATAGAAACAACGCATTGAGCGCCGCATAGACGACGAGCGTCGTGAGGTTGACGCCGCTGAATTGTCGCGACCGAAAGACGCCGAGTGGGAGGAGCGGGTGCCGGCTCCGCGCTTCGACGACGAGAAACGCCGCCAGCAAGATGACGCCTCCCACGCCGGCGACGAGCACGGGCGCCCGATTGAATCCCGAGTCCGGACCGGCGATCAGTGCGCCAACGATGCCCGACAGCCCGAGCGTGGCCAGCGCGGCGCCGGCGTAATCCACGCGCGCCGAGTCCCGCGCCGGATCCTCACACGCCGACGCCCCCACGTTCACCGCGATGACTGCCGCGATGGCGAACGGCGCAACGCACACAAAAACAAACCGCCATGAGGACACGCCGATCAACCATCCCCCGACCAGCGGTCCGAGCGACGTCGAGACAGCGGACCAGGCGGCCCATCGCCCGATCGCCGCGCCGCGGGCCTCGCCGCTGAATGCCGTCTCGAGCAACGCGAGGCTGTTCGGTACAACGAGCGCCCCAGCCACACCCTGCAACACGCGAGCGACGACGAGAAGCGTGACGTTCGGCGCGACTGCGCACCCCAGCGAGGCGACGCCGAACCCGACGACGCCGACCCCGAACACCCGCCGCCGGGAGAACCGGTCGCCGAGAGAGCCGCCGAGCAGGATGAGCGCGCTCAACGTCAGCAGATATCCGTTCAGCACCCACTGCAGCCCGGCGATGCCGAGATCAAAATCGCGCGCGATCGCCGGCAGTGCGACGGTGGTGACCGTCCCCTCGACGAACACGGCGCCGGAGCCGAGGATGGAGCCGATCAGGATCCACTGGGAACGAGGCATCTGGAATTTTGGGGAGCCCGGCCGGGGCCTGCCAGGGCCAAGAGCCGCCGTGCGAGCAATCGACGGTTCGCGCCCAGCGGGGAACGGGATTTGAAGCGACGACGACGGTGAGAGGGGCTTCCAGTCGTCCGGAGTGGAAGCCCGGCGTGAGCCGCGCGCATTCCTCGAGGAGGGACCTTCGCGAATGACCCCGACCCCTGACGACCGAGGGCGCAGACCCTCCGAAAGAGATGACGAGCGCACGGCCGGCGAACGCGACCCGCGGGGCGCGGACGAGCCGTATTGGTTTCGCGACGACAGCATTCGCCGCGCATTCTACTTTCCGCGCGAGGCGTCGGGACCGTACCCGGCATACGTCGAGCGCGGACGCTTTTTCGGCCTCGGGCCCAAGGGCTATCGGCGGTCCGATGAGCGAATTCGCGAGGACGTCAGCGACCGCCTCATGACCCATCCCGACGTAGACGCGTCGGAGGTCGAGGTGCACGTCTCGAACGGCGTCGTCACGCTCGAGGGCGTGATCGACAATCGTCACCAGAAGCGCATCGCCGAATTCCTGGCCGAGGACGTGCTCGGCGTGAACGACGTCGAGAACCACATCAAGGTGCGGCACGGATTCTGGGCCGCCATGACTGGCGAGCGCGCCACCGAACGCGAATTGAAGCGGGCGCACGAGCACGACACCGCTGAGCCGAACGAGGCCGAATCCCGCGTCGCACGCGGCACAGCCGAGCGGAGTAACGCGCCTCGTTCGTCCGGCCGACCCTGAACGTCGGACGTTCCGTGCGCGTCAGTCGTCGTGGTGTGCTTCGTACTCCCGCTGGGCGTGCACGCGCTCGTTGGCCTGGCGAGCGTCGCGCTGCTTGGCGGCCCGCATCGACTGCTGTCTCGTGCTTTCCGATCGCACCGCGGGCAGCGAGAGCAGCCGTTCGAGATCCACCGCGCCGCACTCGGGGCACGACGGCACCGTCGTGGCGCGGACGAGCGCCTCGAACGTGTGGCCGCAGCCGCGACATGAGTAATCGTATATCGGCATGATCACGTCACCTCGCGGCCGGCCGGCGAGCTAGCAGGACACGCACCGGTGGTTGTTTTTCGCGCCCAGCTTCTCGAGGAGCGCAATCGTCTCGGGGAACGGGCGCACGCGTTGCACCGGGCCGTTCGCCATGTCGACGACCGTGCGTCCGTTGCGCGCCACGGCTTTGACGTCCGCGCCCTTGCTCACCAGGTAGAGAATCATCTCGTTGTCGCCGCGCGCCGCCGCGTGATGAAGCGGCGTGTAGCCGTTTGCGTCACGCTGATTCACGTCGGCGCCGACGACCTCGACGAGGTATTTCATGGCGGGCATCCATCCGTCGGGAGCGTGGCGGTGCGAGTTTCCCGCGAAGCCGTTGCCGTAGCCGACGCCGGCGGCTGCATGAATCGGATACGTACCGACGCCGACGGGAACGAAGCGCGCCGCAGAATCCTCCGCCGTGAGCAACGGATTGCCGTCACCGCGTCCACCCCGTCCTCCCCGTCCGCCGCCACGACCGCCGGCCGCGCCGCCCCGGCCGCCGCGCCCGCCGCCGGCGCGCGCCACCGCGGTGACCGGCGTTCGCTGCGACGGAATCTTGGGATCGGCGCCGTGCGCGACGAGCAGCTTCATCGCGTCGACGTCCACGGCGTACGCCGCGCGCCAGAAGGCAGTCGTCCCCTCGAGGTTCTCGAGGCCGCAGTTGGCGTTGCCACAGTTGTTATAGGCGAAATACCAGAGGTGCTCCTTGATGCGCACGTTTGGATCGGCGCCCGCCTTGAGCAGCGCTTGCATGACGTCGAGGTACGTCGAGCGCTGATTCTGCAATGCCTGCGGCTGCGGGAAGCGCGACCGTGGCGCCCACTGCGTGTTGATCGCCGTGTAGAGCGGCGTCGCTCCGGCCGTGCTGGCCAGGTTGGGATTCGCACCGCGCTCGATCAAGCGCAGCGACACGTCGAACTGGCCGTTGATCGTCGACAGCAGCAGGGGCGTCGTGCTGTCGCCGGCGCTCGGCTCGTTGATGTCGGCGCCGCCGTCGAGCAGCGCGTTCACCGCCGCCATGTTGCCCTGACGAACGGCGTGATGCAACGCAGTGAGCCCGCCCATGGTTCCGACCGAGGACGCATATCCGGCAACCTGGCCGTCGGCGGTGTCTGCTTCCTCGGACGACGGCTTGGCGATCGGCGCGGTCAAGACCGCACGGCCAGCCACGATCGCTTCCTGGATTTGATCAGGCGTTAGCCCATCGGTCGACACAGGCGCCGCCCCGCCCTGCCGGCCCTGGCGCGGCGTGTCCGGTGTGCCGATGCCGCCTTGCGACGCGGCAACCGGTTGCGCCTGCGCGGCATCCTTCGTGGCGGCGGCTGTGGCCGCGAGTATGGAATCCCGCTTCGGCTTCGGCATGAACGACGTGAACATTTCGTTCCGCCGGCGGGTGGCGGCCTGCTCCTGCGCCGCCTCCTCGGTGAGGTTGACCGATTTCGTGCGGATCGCTGCGTCCGCCCCGTGTTCGAGCAGCGTGCGAATGACGTCGGCGCGGTCCTCGGCGGCGGCGAAGATGAGCGGTGTCTGTCCCCATTCGGACTCGCGGGCGTTGACGTCCGCCTTCCTGTCGAGCAGCGCCTTCACGGCGTCGACACTCCCCGACGCGGCGGCAAGATGCAGCGCCGTGGCGCCGCTCATGCTGGCAGCGTTCGGATCGGCGCCGGCCTTGAGGAGCGCCCGCACGATTGCGCCGCTACCCGACTTGCTCGCGATGTGCAACGGCGTGTAATTGCCGATCCGCGTCACCGCTTTGACGTTCGCATGCGCGCGCAGCAGCACAGCGGCCATGGCGGAGTCGCCGTGCTCGGCGGCCCAATGCAGCGCCGTCATTCCGTCGCCCTGTGCCGCGTTCACGTTGGCGCCCTGTGCGATCAGCGCGCGCACCGCCGCGACGTCGTCCCGCATCGCCGCGTCGGCGACCGGCGACTTGGGCGTGATCGCCCCCGACGCCAACGACACGAATCCGACGATCGTCAAGAGGCGGAGCCCGTGCTGCAGGCTGCTCGGTCTCATGCGGGTCTCCTCAAAATGAAATTCGAATAGGCGTCATGGCCCCGGCGTCAGACCGTGAGCGCGAACTCGCCGGTGCTGTCGCCGAAGCTCTTCATGTCGTCGAGGCCAAGCTTGTGCAGAAGCGTCAGCATCACGTTGGCCATCGGGGTCCCGTCGGGCGCTTTCAGATGCATGTTGCCCGCGAGCTGTCCGTTGGCATGGCCGAGCAGGAGCAGCGGACACCGGCGATGGTTGTGCAGATTGCCGTCGGCCATCGGTGATCCGTACATGACCAACGTCTTGTCGAGCAGGGTCGAGTCGCCGTCGCGCGTGTTCTTGAGGCGCTCGAGGAAGTACGGCAGCATGCTGACGTGGTAGCGGTTGATCAGATTGAAGTCGAGGATCGCCGCCTCGCGGCCGCCGTGGTGCGACGCCGGGTGGAAGCCCTTGTTGGTACCGCTCTCCGGGTACGTGCGGCTGGACGCATCGCGTCCCGTCTTGAATGAGATGACGCGCGTCATGTCCGACTCGAAGGCGAGCACCTGGAAGTCGAACATCAACTTCATGTGCTCCTCGAATGAATCGGGAACGCCGGCCGGGGCCTCGGGCAGCTCGCGGGCCTCGCCGCTCGTGTTGCGCGCCTCGATCTGCTGAATGCGGCGCTCGAGCTCGCGGATGTTCTCGAGGTACTGGTCGACGCGCTGGCGGTCCGCCGGCCCGAGCTGGCGTTTGAGCGACGCCGTCTCGCCGACGATCCAATCGAGAATGCTCTCGTTGTCGTGCCGGCGCGCCGTGCGATCGGCGTTGTTGTTTCCCGCGCCGAACAGGAGATCGAACGCGACGCGCGGGTTGCGGATCATCGGCAGCGGCTCGCTCGGCGACGCCCAACTGATCGTGTCGGTGTAGGCGCAGGCGTAGTTGTAGTAGCAACCGCCGGCCTGATCGAGGTTCTCGATGCAGAGCTGCATGGACGGGATCGCCGTCCCCTGGCCGATCTTCCGCGCCACCAGTTGATCGAGCGATGTGCCGACGTAGAGATCCGAGCCCTGCGTCTGCTTGGGATGCGACTGCGTGAGGAACACCGCGCTCGAGCGGAAATGGTCGCCGCCGACTTCCGGTGCCTCGAACGCTTCGGCCATGCGCACGTCTGTGTTGCTCACGATGGTCAGGTACTCGCGCCACGGCGAGAGCGGCGACAGCGCGCCTTCCTGGATCAACTCGAAGTCCCGGCCGACTCCAGCCGGGGCCCAGAGGTTCTTCGTGGCCCCCCACGCGTTGGACCCGGCCGCGCCGTGCACCGACTCGATGCAGACGAGGCGCGTCTTGTCGGCGGCGGCGGCGCCAAGCGATCGCTTGCCAAAGGCGCGGAACGCCGGCTCCATCGCGTCGAGATACGGCAGCGCGACCATGGCTCCCATGCCACGGAGGAACGATCGGCGCGGAAGATTCTTTCGGCTGAAGATTTGCATGTGTCGGCCTCTCGCTGAGGTCTAGCGCTACTGTTTGTCCTGCGTGTCGGCGACCGCCTCGGCCCGCTTGCTCAAAAATGCATCGCCGTTCACGATGCCCATCACGAACGACGACATGCGATAGCCCTTCGACTCCGCCTCGCGCGCGATGGCGCGAATGGTCGGCTGATCGAAGTCCTCCACCCGCCGGCCGATCGCGTAGGCCATCAGGTTCTCAGTGAACGAGCGCACGAGGGGAATCGGCCGCTTGAGGAGCGCCTGCCTCAGGTCGCCCGGCGACGCCACGGCGCTGCCGTCGTACATTTGACCGCGCGTGTCCAGCTCGACCCCGTTCTCGCGATACCGCCATTTGCCGGTGACGTCGAAGTTGTCGAGCGCCAGACCGATCGGATCCATGTACTGGTGACACGCCTTGCACGTGGCGTTTCTCCGATGGATCTCCATCCGCTCGCGCGTCGTGAGCGGCTTGCCGTTCTTGGCGTCCTGCGTTTCATCGAGCGTCGGCACGCCCGGCGGCGGCGGCGGCGGTGGCATGCCGATCAAGACCTCCATCACCCATTTGCCGCGCAATACCGGCGACGTGCGATTGCCGAGGGACGTCTGCACGAGAATGCTGCCGTGGCCGAGTAGACCGCGACGTGTGTCGTCGGGATACTTCACGCGCCGGAACTCGTCCCCCGACACGTTCGGAATTCCATAATGCCGCGCCAGACGCTCGTTGACGAAGGTGTAGTCGGCGGTGAACAGATCGAGCAGGCTTCCGTCGCGCCGCATCACGTCGTTGAAGAAAAGCTCCGTTTCGCGCCGCATGGACTCGGCGAGCTGGAGGTCGAAATCGGGGAACATGAACGCGTCGGGATGGACCTTGTCGAGGTCCTGCAGCCGCAGCCACTGCGCGGCGAAGCGCGTCGACAACGCTTCGGAACGCGGGTCGGCGAGCATGCGATGCACCTCGCGCTCGAGCACTTTCTTATCGGACAACTTGTGCTGCTCACCGAGCTTCAGTAATCGCTCGTCGGGGATCGTCCCCCAGAGGAAGAACGACAAGCGGGACGCGAGATCGACGTCGCTGATGCGAAAATCCTGTCCCGGCTGGACATTGGCCGGCATCGTCTCGAAGCGGAACACGAAGTACGGGCTGGCGAGCATCGCCTGAAGCGCCGTCCGTATTCCATCCTCGAAGCCGCCCTGCTTCGCGCCGCTTTCGTAAAACGACAGCAGGCTCGCGCGGTCGTGCGCTGTGAGCGGACGGCGGTACGCCTTGGTTCCGAGTCTCGTGATGATCTCGTCGGCGCACGCGCGTTGCTGTGCCGCCCCGCTCGGGTGGCACGAGAAGATGGCCTTGCGACTCGGCGTCTCGGAGATGCCGGTGATCTTCTGCGGGCCGGCAATGCCGAGCTCGATCATGAATGGAGGCTCGGTCGTCCCGGCGCTGCCGGTCCCGTTCGACGCGCGCGACCAATCGTGCGGTTTGATGAGATCCTCGTAGGGCCCGTCGGTGCGGCGCACGAACGCCGCCGACACGCGATGCTGCCCGGCCCGCACGAACACGGGATCGGTGCGCATGTAGTCGGCCCCGGAGGGGGCGTCGGCCGACGTGAAGTTGCGTCCCACACCGCGCTCATAATGAAGGAGAACCGCGCGTTCTCCGTCGATCGAGACATCGATGTCCTGCAACCTCGTGCCCACTCCTCCGCCGATGTTCAGACGGAACGAGTACATGCCGTCGGCCGGGAAGTCGTGCTCGGCGACGATGCCGCCGCGTGTTCCGTACGGCGCGCCGTCGACGTGGTCCCAGGGATGCTGCGACGCGAAGGGCGACGAGGCGTACGTGGTGAACGTGCCGGCCGCCTTGGAATCGCCGACCGCCATGCGACTCACCGACGCCGCGGCGTTGAGGTACGCCTCGAGCAGCGTGGGCGACAGCGCCTGCACGTCGGCGATGTTATCGAAGTTGGCGCTCTTGGTGTCGAGCGGGAGATAGTCGCCGGCGTCGATCTCGAGGTCGAGCAGATCCTTGACGGCGTGCTCGTACTCCGGCCGATTCAAGCGCTGAAACGTGCGCGCGCCCGGGTTGGGTCGCGATGCCTTGTCGATCACCTGCTCCAGCGTCTCGACGAGTGCGACGAGGGTGTCGCCGCCCGGCCGCTTGGAGCCCGGCGGCGGCATGATCTGCGCCCGCAGTTTGCGGATCATCTTCTCGGACGTCTCGAGGTTCTGATAGGCCGAGTCGACCTCGAAGCCCTTGAGAGAAAGGTTGCCTTTGCGGCTGACGTCGTTGTGGCAGCTCAGGCACGTGTGCTGGACGACGCTGCTGAGCGTGCTGGTCGGAATACCGCGCGAGCCGATCTTGCCGTACGGGCCGTGTGGGCCCGGGCCGGCTCGGGCCAGCCGTTCAGGCAAGCTGCCGCCTGTGACTGTGCCGACAGAAAACGCCAGAACGCTCGTGACTCCGGCGACCGTCGCGAAAAGGAGATTCATGGTTGGCAAACCCTCCCGGCCAGGGTGCTACCGCTGCTTACGCAACACACACTGTTACCGCTGGGCCGACGGCGCCCTCCAGCACTTTCCGTCCCATGAACCCCGAAAAGGACCGGGTAGTCCTTCTATATGAACGATCGGACCCCGGCTCGAGACTAGGGATGGTGCTGTGGATTATGGTCTGCCATTGACCCAACGGCAAGTCGGGTCGACACGAAATGGGGGCGCCGCAAATCGGGGCGCCAGGAGCGGGGCGCGGACGGGCTCTTTGTCGTGGAAACTCGCGTCGACGCCGCGCCGGCCGTCAGAACACCTTGACGCTTACGTAGCGCTTCGGGTTCTTCTGAATGTCGGCGATCAGAGCGCGCATCTGCACGAGCAGGGAGTCCGTGCGGCGGTACATGGACGGGTCCGTGACGAAGAGCCCGAGCGAACCCTCGCCGCGATTGATCTTCACCATGACCGAGTCGCCGTTGGCGAGGAACGAGTCGAGGCGGGTCTGCGAGGTCGCGAACCGGCCGGCGAGGTCGCGGACCTGCGTCGATGTGTGGCGAAGCTCGGTCGATGCCACCGAAAGATTCTCCACGATGTCGCGCACCTGCTTCGATGTCGTCGCCGAGTCGATCCTCCCCGCGGTCCCCTGCACCGTCACAGCCGTTCGGTTCAGCGTCGCGATCGTCGCGCGCAATTGGTTCGACAACGTGTCGAGGTCCGAGGCGTGCGTGCGCACCGCCGTGGCCAGCGTCTTGGACAGACCCGAGACGTCGCGGATCGAGCTCCGTAGCTCGCGCGCCGCCTGGTCGTCGAACGCGACCTCGACGCGCCCGGCCACGTTGGCGACGTCCCCGGCGATCTGACCGGCGACGGCCGTGAGCTTTCCGATGCCGGGCAACGTTGCTCCGGGGAGCACGCCATGCTCGCGCGAGGCGTCGGCGATCTGTTGCATGACAGTTTCGTCATGCGGCAACGCACTTCGCTCGACAATCGTTGCCTGCCACTCGCCGAACAGGCTCGACTCATTGAGTAGCACGACGGGTTCCGCCGGAAGTTGGACCGACGGATCGAGCTTCATGCGCACGTCGACCCAACCAGCCGGCGCGAGCTCGATGCCCTGAATGCGTCCGCCGACGACGCCGCGAATGACGACCGTGTTGCCGACGCGCGCGTTGCCGACGTCGTGAAAACGCGCCACCACCTCATGCTGCCGTTTACCGACGTCGCTCCCTGTCACCCACGCGACTGACGCGCCGAGTGCAACGACGACGAGGACGACGACGAGTCCGACGATGGCGTCGCTCGCGCGCTTCACGTCGCCCCCCGGCCCAGGAGCCACGTGACGGCCCAAAAGGCGTCGAGCAGGAGAATCATGACGGCCGAGTAAACGACGGCTGAGGTGGCCGCGCGTCCGACGCCCACGGCTCCGCCCTCGGCCCGCAATCCGCGCCGCGATCCGATCAGTGTGATGGCGAAGCCGAAGCTCGCCGACTTCACGAGCCCATACTCGACGTCGAATGTCTGGAAGAACAAGCGGAGACCCTTCACGAAGTCCGGCGACGATAGATGGAGGAGCAGAACCGATGCGATCCATCCCGCACCCACACCGACGATCATTGACGCGGCGACGATGATTGGAAACATCAGCGTTCCCGACACGACTCGCGGCACGACGAGATACGCGATGGGATCGTAGCTCAGCGTCTCGAGCGCGTCGATCTGCTCGGTGACACGCATGCTGCCGAGCTCCGCGGCGATGTTGGCGCCGACCCGGCCGGCGAGAGCGAGCCCGGTGAGCACAGGCGCGAGCTCGAGCATGATTGTCTTGCCGACGAGGGTGCCGACGAAGTAGAGCGGCACGGCACCGGTGAACGAGTAGCTCGCGAGCAACGCGAGCACGATGCCGGTGAACGTCGCGATGAAGAGCGCGATCGGTAGCGACGCAACGCCGACCTCGAGGGCCTGCTTCGTCGCTTCGGGCATCCACGTCCGCGTGTCGCGCAGCGCAAGCGCCACGTCGCCCACAAAGCGCGCCTCGGAGCCGATCGTCGCCAGCAGTCGGCGCGTCGCCGCGCCGATGGCGGCGAGTCCACCGGCCAGTGGAATTTGGGCGCCGCCGCTGGGCGGAGCATCAATCGCTACGACGCTGTCGACGGAGCTCATGCTGAGGAGCTTGCGGAGTCCTGATGCGGCGGCCGTCAGGCGAACCACGGAGTCGCGCCGGCACATCGCCGGGCGCAATCTGATGACGGCTCAGGACACGTCGGGTCACACCGTCCGTTCGAGGATGCTAACGATCTTGCCCGATACACCCTGAGAGCCCGACCGGCAGACGGTATCCTGCCGATCAGTGCACCATCGAGGCGAAGTGCTTCGGCGTGCCGGCCTGGATGATGCCGACGGCGCCCTTCTCGGCGTCGGCGAAGCTGTGGGTGACGAAGGCATAGAGTCCTTCGCCGCTTCCGTCCTTGTCGAACACCGTCTCGAACACCGCGCCGCCGCCGGCCGGAATCATGTAGGTCTGGACGTCGGTCAACGCATGCGCCGGATCCCCGTCGGGGTAGACACGATCGAAGAGGGCGCCGACGATGTGGAAATCGCTGTCGAAGCTCGGTCCCGCGTTGACGACGAAGAAGCGCACGCGGTCGCCCACGTCGACGTGGAGCGGCGCGTCCTTGTACTGAAAAGCTCGCCCGTTGAATACGACGTGCGACGCGTTCTTGGACATCGCCGCCGCCCAGTCGGCTTGCATCGGCACCACCGCGGAGCGGCCGTTGGCGGCTGCGTCGCCCGGCTTCGCATAAAACTCGCTCTGCACGAGGACGAACTCCTTGTCCGCCTTCGTCCCCCACCCGCCCTTGGGATCGACGATGATCGGGAAGTACATGCCTTGCATCAGATGCAGCGTGACCGGCGGCGTGCCGCAGTGCACCATGAACGCGCCCGCATCGCGGGCGGTGAACTCAAACGACAACGAGTCGTTGGGCATGATCATGCGATAAGCGACGTTGGCCGGAATGCGCGCAGCGTGGAAGTCGATCGAGTGCGGCATCGGCGACTCGTTGACCACGGTCACTCGAACGAGGTCGCCTTGATGTACGCGAACGATCGGCCCGGGCACAGTACCGCCGAACGTCCAGCCTTGATACGTGACGCCCTTGGCGATCTCGATCGTGGCGTCCTGGATCGGGATGCGAAATTCCTTGATTCCCGCATCGGACGCCGGCGCGAGCCGGGCGTCGAACGCCGGACTCGTAGCGCGGACGACCTTACCGAAATCGGTTCGCTCGATGGTCGGCCCCCGCCGCGCGGCCGTCAGAGCGACGACGACGGTCCCGGTGATCGTCACTGCGAGGAAGGAAGTGACGAGAGTGCGTGTGCGCATGGTCTTGGTCTCCAACCGCGAGCCAGCTCGCGATGAATTCGAGTGCGTTGGCTACGCAAGAAGGATCGTTCGGTACCGATGCGTCTTCCGTCGGCGAAAGCGCGGAACGTGGCAGGCCGTCTTCCCTACGCGCTGTCAGGGAAACCCGGGCATGACGCCATCCCAGTGCGACAAAGCCGGCGCAAAGGCGCCGGCTCTCTCGGTGTCACGTGCCAAGCCGCACTACCGTCCATAGAGCGCCGTGATCTCCGCCTTGCCGATCGTGTGGCCGTGCAGGTTGAAGCCGACGTAAGCGGCCGTGGCCGTCGCTGGAATATCGAGCTTGTCGATATCGAGCGCGATGACGGTCAGATGATAAGGGTGCGGCTTGTCACCCGCGGGAGGACACGGTCCGCCGTAGCCCGGCGATCCGAAATCGGTATTGCCCTGCGCCGCGCCCGGAGGAAGCAGATTCTTCTTCGGATCGCCCGCGCCCGCCGCGAGCTTCGTCACGCTTGCGGGAATGTTGTATACCACCCAGTGCCACCAGCCGCTCCCCGTCGGCGCGTCCGGATCGTAGAGCGTGATCGCGTAGCTCTTGGTCTTCGCGGGCGCGCCGTGCCATTCGAGCGCCGGAGAGATGTCGCTGCCGGTGCAGCCCATCCCATTGAACACTTGCGCGCTGGCTATCCTCTGCCCCGCGTGCAGGTCAGGGCTCGTCACCGTGAATTTCGCCGGCTTCTGCGCGGCCGCGGTAGAGAGCGCCGCGAACGCGGTGATGAGCAACGCACTGGTCACATGTCGCGACATGGCATCCTCGCTGGTGAAGATCGTAAACGATAGACACTTGGCTCGCGGGCGACACCGTCCGCCAGCAGCCGTCTAAAGCTATCGACTCTCGACGCGCTTGAGCTCGCCGCAAAGCGTCCGCGTCCGCACCGACGCGGCACGTGGAAGGGTACGCGCGCCACGGACACGCACGCGTCGAGTTTGGACATGCCAGAGTTTGGACATATATATCAGAGGCGGCGAGCTTGTCGCTTCGTCTCTGAGGAGATGGTACGTGATACAACAACACACATCGACCGCGACGTCCCTTGGCTCCGACAGGGCGATGTTCGTCGTCATATCGTTCGAAGGGCCCGATCTCTATTCGCAGGCGGGCGGTTTGGGTGTTCGCGTCTCGGGGCTCGTGCGGACGCTTGCCGATCTCGGATACGAGACACATCTGTTTTTCATCGGCGACCCTACGCTGCCCGGAGAGGAGGCGACCCGCGCCGGCCGCCTCATCCTGCACCGGTGGGCACAGTGGATCAGTATGAACTGTCCCGGCGGCGTGTACGACGGCGAAGCGGGAAAGGTCGCCGACGTCACCTCGTCGCTGCCCCACTATCTCGTCGATCGCATCCTCGCGCCGGCGATCGCCGCCGGCCGCATTCCAATTCTGCTATTCGAGGAATGGCAGACGGCGGCGTGCGCATGCCGCGTGGCCGGCGCGCTGGCCGCGAAGGGACTGCGCGACCACGCCGTGCTGCTCTGGAACGCCAACAACCCCTACGGATTCGAGCGCATCGATTGGCTCGGGCTCGCGTCCGCCGCGACGATCACGACGATCAGCCGCCACATGCGCAGCATCATCCGCTCGTGCGGTGTGGACGCGCGCGTGATTCCGAATGGCATTCCCGAGGCGTCGTTCGAGCCGGTCTCCCGGGCCGACGTCGCACACCTGCGCGCCGCATTCAAGCCGAGCGCCCGTTCCGGCTTCCTGTTCAAGATGGCGCGATGGGAACGGGAGAAGGGCTGGACGCAGGCCCTGGAGGCCATCGCGTATGCCCGCGCGCGGGAAGCCGCACAACCGTCGGATCAGGGCCACGCTCCCGTGCTCATCGCACGCAGCGGCGGGCCGACCGGTCCAGGCGCCGGCCTGGCCGAGGACGCCGCGTCGCGGGGGCTGCGCGTCGTATCGTTCGACACGCCGGGCGCGTTCGCGGCCGGCCTCGGAGAAAGCATTCGCGCCGCGACCGACGTCGTGAGCCTTCGCTTCGGCGTCTCCGCGCGGCTGGCGCGCACCTTGTACGCCGCGGCCGACGGCGTGCTGGCCAACTCCGTGTCGGAGCCGTTTGGACTGGTCGGCCTCGAAACGATGGCCGCCGGCGGCATTGCGTTCACCGGAGGCACCGGCGAGGACTACGCGGTTGGGGGTCGGAACGCCGTCGTGCTCGACACCCTCGATCCGGCGGAGATCGTGGCCAAGTGGCGCGAGCTCGCGTTGTCACCGTCTCTCGCCGGCCGCCTACGCCGTGCGGCCCGAAGGACCGCGCGCCAGTACGAGTGGCGAACGATCGTCAACGTCCTGATCGATGCACTCTCGCACCAGGCGCGACGTCAGGGATTGCTGCGGCCGGAGCAGCCGGTGACACGACCGCGTGTAGCACTGCGGCAGTCATCAACCGCTCGCGACGCGAATCAGCACGACGCACGAGCGCGACCCGAGCGTATCGCTGTGTGACGTGGCCGTCGTCAGACGCCTTCACCATCACGCACGCACGATGCGCGTCGTGACGGACAGTTGCCCCACGTGGCGCATCGCGTGCTCCGCCCCGTGGACCAGGCAACCGATCACGGTCGACGGCAACCGCGTGCGGCCAACCGCGCGAAAGTCGCCGAGCGTCGCGACGTCGATCGCTCGAAGCTCGGCGACGGCCGCCTCGACGCGCACGTTCAACGCGCCGAGCACTTTCGCGACGTCCTCCGCCACGAGCGGGGCGCCCTCCAAACGGAGCATCGCGAACTGCTCCGGCGACAACGCGTCGCCACGTGCGTAGGTGAACAGCCGATCGATCACCCCGGTAATATGTCGCACGTGAAACGCCGACGACGCCACGCCGGCGGGACGGGCATTCCACTGGGGCTCGGTCAAATTCTCGACGAGCTCGCCGACGCTTTCACGAACTTGTAAGAGAATATGCGCGACGGGCTGCAGGATGGGGGGAACGCCATCGATGGGACCGCGCTGCCACCACTCGGTATTCATCGGCATGCCGAAAGCTGGACCGATCGCCCGTCGATCGCAACGACGCTGCCACGTCGCGCAACCCCTCGTCAGGCGAGATCGCGAAGCGAACCACCTTCCATGAGATGGCGAATCGTCGTCGCGACGAGAGGCGCAATCGAGACAACCTCGACTGCGAGCCGCGTTTGCTCGGTGATGCACGGCTCGATGCTGTCGGTCACGAGCACGTCGTGAACGCCGGCATCGGCGATCCTCTCGATCGCCCCAGGAACGAAGACGGCGTGCGTCGCGACGACCGTCGCGTTCGGCAGCGCACCCGCGGCCTCGAGCGCACGCACGCCCTCGACGATCGTCCCACCCGTGCTGATCATGTCGTCGATGATGACGCACCGGCGGCCCACGACGTCTCCGGTCAGACGTCCGACCGTCACCTCGTCGCCTCCAGTACGGCGCTTGTGACAGACGGCGACCGACAAGTCGAGCGTCGCCGCGTACCGGTTCGCGAGACGAACGGCGCCGAGGTCGGGCGCGACGATCACGGCATCGGTCAGCGTACGTCGCTGAAGCGCGGCCGCGAGAGCGGGAATCGCCGATAGATTGTCGACGGGAATTCGAAAGAACCCTTCGAGAGCCGGCGTATGCACGTCGACCGTCACGACATGGTCGATGCCCGCGCGCTCGATCAGGTCGGCGACCAGCCTCGCCATGACCGGAGTGCGCCGACCATCGCGGCGGTCGGACCGCGCATACCCGAAATACGGGATCAGCGCGACGACGCGCACGGCATCGGCGCGACGACAGGCATCGGCGATCGCGAGCAACTCGACGACGTGGTCGTTCACCGGCGGCGACGTCGCCGCGAGCAGGATGACCTCTCGTCCACGAACAGCTTCGTCGAGCCGAACCGAAACCTCGCCGTCGGGGAATCGCTCGGTCGTACAGCGAGAAAAGTGCACGCCCGCGGTCCGCTCGACCGCCGCGGCCAGATTTCTGCTCGCCGAGCCGGCGAAGAGCGCCGCTGTCGTGCTCATCTACGCCACGGGCATCGCTGTCTTGTCCATGAATCGCGTGAACATGGTCCGCCTCCTTCCGCGCCTGATCTCGCGGATGCGGGCGAGCGAGACGGGATAAGTCCGAGCTGCCGGCTAGCACTCCCCACGATCGGTTTCGACATCACGAACCCGACAGCAAATGCTCGACCACGTTGATTGCCCCGCGTTGGTCGCGGACGACCGCCGGTCATTCCTGCCGCGGGCAAACGGATTGCGGAGAGTCGGCCTCGACGGAGGAACCGCCATGCCGAGAAGCGCCCGATGACGAATACCGAGCTGATCGAATCAACCGACCGGCCGGAAAGCCCGCTCGGCGGGCGTCCGGAGGCGTGGTTGGCGGCGATAGTCGAGTCATCGGACGACGCCATCGTCGGCAAGACGCTCGACGGCGTGATTCGCAGTTGGAACGCCGGCGCCACGAGAATCTTCGGTTACGAAGCGCATGAGATCGTCGGTCGCTCCGTGCTCACGCTGATTCCACCCGAGCGACAGCACGAGGAACCAGAGATCGCCGACCGTCTCATGCGCGGCGAGGTGGTGTCCCATCATGAGACGGTCCGTCTTCACAAGGACGGCTCGCGGATCGACGTCTCACTCAGCGTTTCGCCGATTCGCGACGAATCGGGTCGTATCATCGGCGCGGCGAAGATCGCGCGCGACGTCACCGAGGCCCGGCGCCTCCAACGGGCAGAACGCGAAGTCGGCGAGCAACTGCAGAACCTCGCGGCGGAGCTCGAGCAGCAGGTGGAAGAGGGCCAGTCCCTACAGGAAGAGCTGGAACAGGCCAACGAGCAACTCGTGCAAGCACTGGACGAAGCGCACCAGGCCCGTGAGCAGGCCGAGAACGCCAACGCTGCCAAGAGCCAGTTTCTCGCGACGATGAGCCACGAGCTGCGAACGCCGCTCAACGCCATCGCCGGCTACGTCGACCTCATGGACACCGGGATACACGGCACGCTCACGCCGGAGCAGCAAGACGACCTCCATCGGATCAAACGCAGTGAACAAACGCTGCTTCGGCTGATCGAAGATGTGCTGGGCTTCGCCAAGCTCGAGTCGGGGCGCGTCGAGTTTCATTTCGAGGACGTGAGGATGAACGACTTCGTCGCCACCCTGCAGTCGTTCGTCGAGCCGCGGCTCGTCCAGAAGGGACTGGACTACCACGTCGATCCCTGCGCGCCCGACGCGACGGTGTCGATCGATCGCGACAAGGTCGAGCAGATCATGCTCAACCTGCTCTCGAACGCCGTCAAGTTCACCGACCGCGGCGGGATCGACGTCCGGTGCGAGGCCGACGAGGCGCACGTTCGGCTTCGAGTGCGCGACACGGGCCGCGGCATGCGCCACGATCTGCTCGATTCCATCTTCGAGCCGTTCGTGCAAGCCGACCGTTCGTTGACGCGCACGGCCGAGGGCACAGGCCTCGGTCTGTCGATCAGCCGGCAGCTCGCCCGATCCATGGGGGGCGACATCACCGCCGAGAGCGAGGTCGGAGCCGGATCCACCTTCACGCTCGAGATCCCGCGTGATTCAGGGCACGGCCGCACCAGTCACGTGGCGCCGTGAAAGAACACCCGGCCGTTGGCGGCCACCTTCCATCCGTAGATGGGATTCCAGTGATAGAGCGTCCCGATTCCGCGCGCGCGTATCAGCTCGGCGCGGGTCGGCTGGACGTAACCCGTCTCGTCGTGGGCGCGGCTGAGCAGAATCGCCTCGGCACCGTTCCAGTTCCACATGTGTGTGAATCGCGTGTGCGCTTTGGAGCGAACCGGCTCGTCGAGTGTCGCATCCTGCCACGTGAGCCCGGCGTCGGTGCTGACTTCTACGCGCGCGATCTTACCGCGGCCCGACCACGCGAGTCCGCACACCCGTTGCCAGCCACGATCGATCGTCTCGGGATGCGCCGGTGAGGTGATGATCGATCGGGCGTCCATCTCGAACGCGAATTGCCGCGCCGTGCCGTTGGGCAGCGGGTCGGTGTAGGTCGCCGTTTCCCAGCGCGTCATCCACGGCTGCGTGCCCAGCTCGAGACGACGCAGCCATTTGACGCTTGTGCTTCCCTCCCACCCGGGAAGCAACAAGCGTAGCGGAAAGCCTTGCTCTGGCCGAATCGGCTCGCCGTTTTGCGCCCACACCACCATCGCGTCGTCGAACGCTTTCGCGATCGGAATGCTGCGCGCCAGCCGGCACGCGTCCCCGCCCTCGGCGAGAAACCACGCTGCTCCGCGTTTGATGCCCACCTCGTCGAACAACATCCGGAGGGGCACGCCGGTCCACTCCGAGTTGCCGCTCAGGCCGGCCACGAGTTGGGGTGTCAGCCCCGGATCCGGCACGCCAAACAGGCCGCCGCGCCAGGCGAGCTCGCCGTTGCCCGAGCATTCTATGAAGTGAACGCGTGTGGCCTGCGGAAAGCGCTTGATCTCGTCCATCGAGAACACCATCGGGCGTTCGACGAGACCGTGGACAAGGAGCGTGTGTTTCGCCGGGTCGATGAGCGGCACGCCGGCGTGGTGCCGCTCGAAATGCAGGTCCGACGGCGTGATGGTACCCGCGAGGTCCTGCAGCGGTGTGAGCGAGCTTCCCGTCACACTGCCGGTCGGCGTGCGCTCGGCGTGTACGAATTCCGAACGCGCGCCAACCGCAGACGTCGGGGCGCCGACCAGTCGACTCGGACCTGTCACCGCACTGACGCTACGAGCACCTCGCCAGGTTCACACCCGTCGGGCACTTGTCCCACGTCGGCGTGGGCGCGCTGCCTGGACCACCGCCGCCGTACGTGTAGATCGGCTGCCGCTGAATCTCCAACTCGCGGCCGGGGATCGGGAACATGATGAACGAGTTCTCGGCGAGCGTGTTCCACCCGCGCGCGTCCCAGTACGCGACCTGACCGTCGACCCCCGCGCCCTCGATGCGCTTCTCATAGCGCAGCGCATCCCAGAGACCGCCGCACGCACCCGTGGTCTTTCTCGGGACGCACCCCGCGACGTCGGGCGGTCCGTTGATGTCGATCGGCGGCAGCTTCCCGTTCGCGACGCGCGTCTTGTTGATGAGCGGGATCGCCTCGCTCGCCCGGTTGAGCCGCACGAGCGCCTCCGCCTTGAGCATGTCCATCTCGGTGCGTCCGATCGCCACGAGTGGTCCGTTGTTGTACGACGTGCCGGCGCCGTACCGCAGGTAATAGTAGAACGTTTGCAGATATGTGCCGCGCGTGGGATTGAAGAACGCGATGTTCGAGTTGAAGGCGAAATACGAGCCGGCAGCCGTCGGACCCGCCGCGCCGACGATGCGACGGTCCTGCGTACGCATCTGGAACGCGACGCGGTTGGCGACGGGCGTCGCGACCCAGTTCTTCCAGCCGTCGGTCGAGTCGGCCGGACCGACGAGCCAATAGCCGCCGCGCATGTAATCGCCCGGCACCGTACGCACGCGGGCCGCGACCTGCTTGTACGAATCCGAGAGCCCGGTCGGCGAACCGATCGGCGCGAAGTCCGCCGTGATACCGGCGTCGACCTGCGCGATGACGTCGGCCCAGTTGACGGCCGCCCGCTCCGCCGCGCTGCGCGAGACGTAGGTCTCGAATCGCGCGATGAACGTGTGTGCGAGTCGCGACAGATCCTTGTTCGTGTAGGCCAGGCCCGGAATCCAGCCGTCGGTCGGCAGCGTGAAGGTCGACGTATCGGAGATGGCGATCGATTCCTTGAGCATCTTGATCGCCGCCGCCATCACCTCGGGATATGGCGAATAGGTCGGCGTCGCGAGCGTATCGACGTCGGCGTGTTCGTCGATGATCACCGCCTTGTCCCACATGAGCGCGAGGTATCCGTGCGCCACGCCCTGCATGAGCTTGGCGAACGCCCTTGCGCGCGCATCGTCGGCCCCGACTGTGTCGCGCTTGTCAGCCGACACGATCAGTGTGCCGATCCGAACACCGCGGTCGAGCGCCTGCAGCCCGTCGTTCGCCAGCGAGATCACGCCGTAAAAATTGAGCCACGTCGTGGACGAGACGTTCGCGTTCGTAAATGAGGAATTGTTGTTCCACGCCGGACGCGGCTCCTTCTCCATCGGTTGGCCAGCGAAGCACAGGAACGGTGTGCTGAACTCGTACCCCATCGAGCCGAACATCACCGTCGGCGTGTTGCTGTAGACGTTCGGCCACCAACGCTGAAACGTTCCGGCAATCAGCGCCTGCACGTCGCCCGGCGTGTTCGTCGCGCGGAGGCGGTCGGGGTTGTTGTTGTTCGGCACCGCCAGGTCCGTGCAGGCAACGAGCGCCGTGCCCGCCGCGACCAGCGCCAAGCGGCGTATCATCGATCGATGTGTCATCGGATAATCTCCGTCGCCGGTCAGAATTGGAGTTGCAGGACCGCGGTGAAATTGCGGTACTGCGGGTAGTCGTAGCTGTCGAGACGGTTGGTCACCGTGCCGACCTCCGGGTCGTAGCCCTTGTAGCGCGTCCAGGTCTTGAGATTTCGGCCGATGAACGAGACGGACGCGCCCGCGCCGTGACTTCCGGGAATCCGCGCCATCACCCGCTGGGGAATCTGGTAGCGCACCGACAGCTCGCGGAGCTTCACGAATCCGCCCGGCTCCACGAACCAGTCCTCGATCGCGTTGCCGTTGTACACCAGCGCGTAGTAGTCCACCGTCTTCTTGAGCGAATCGGGCTTGCCGGCCTGGTCCACGTCGGCGCTGCGGTTGTACTGATAGCTGCGCTGATTGTTCTGGTTGTAGATGTTGCCGCCGACCTGTGTATCGAGCAGTCCGTAGAATTGGAATCCACGCCACGTCACGTTGTTCGACACGCCGTAGTGGAATCGCGGGTTGCCGCTTCCGATCTTGATGATCGCCTGCTGCCCCGTCGAATCCAACTGCACGATCGGCATGCCCCATTGATAGTTGACGCCGTTGCTCACCACGGTCGTGCCCCACTTGCCCGCATCCGTATAGTGGCTACCCGGGCCGACTGCCACGAGCAGCCCGTCGTCGTTCACCTCGAACACGCCCTGGGTGCTCTGCTGCACGGTGGGAAGCTGCGACAGCGAATGGACAAACGCATTCCCGTACATGGTGCTCAGGTCCTCACCGACGCAGCGATACGAGATCGTCGCCGTACGAACGCAGCTCCGATTGAACTCGGCGATGTGGTGGCGCGAGCGATCGGCCGTGACGCCCAGCTTCCACGACGTGGTGCCGCGACGGAGGAGCTGCGCCTCGAGCGTCCCCTCCAGGCTGCTGCCGACCACCGTTCCGGCGTTCTGCCACTGCGACGTGAATCCCACGGCGCCCGGAAGGGGAATCTGCACCAGCTCGTCCGTCGTCCGTTCGCTCACGCGTGAGAGCTGCAAGGAGTATCGATTGTCGAAGATCATGTCCAACCCGACTTCCGTCTCCTTCGCGGTCTCCGGCTTGAGGAAACGATTGCCGAGCGCCGCCTTCGCGAGCGTCCCATTCGAGCTGATGGTGTACGTCTCGTACTGGTCGGCGAAATCCGGTCGCGTTCCGGCGGTTCCCTGCGACAGACGCAACTTGAACTCGTTCATCCGCTGCCAGGGCCACCACCGCTCCTGCGCCATGCGATACGCGCCGCTCGCGCGATAATAGGTGTGCCACTGCTCCCCGGGGCCGAACAACGAGCTCGCATCGCGCCGCACCAAACCGTCGAGAATGTAGCGGCTGTCGTAGTCGAGGCCCCCGGTGAAGAAATACCCCTCCGAGCGAATGTCCGAGGACAACGACGAGGCCCCGCGCGTGAGCGCGGCGTTGATTCGTGGTACGCCGCTGACGGCGAAGTTGGTTCCGGTTGCGGTCTCGCTCTGATCCGTTTGCCGCTCGATCAGCGATCGCGCCGTGGTTCGCGCCGTGATCTTGTTGAACTCCTTGAGCAGGCTCACACTCGCCGAGGCGTTGATCGCGCTCGTGTAGTCGTTGTCGAGCTCCAACGATCCGGGGTCGCCCGACGCCTGATTTTCCGACTTCAGTCCCCGATTCAGGAAGAACGACTGATTCCTATCCCAGCGGTCGTAGCTCCCGTTGGCGTCGATGGACAGCCATGTTCGAGGCGTATATCGCAGATCCGTGCTGCCGAGGGTACGAACGCGATGTGTGAAGTTCTTCTGCGTCTCGGCCAGATACAGCGGGCTGGGATGCACGCCCTGCGGATCGGGCTGAAAGATGAACTTCGTGCCGTCCGGATCCGGCTGGAGCAGATTCACGTCCGGAGCCGTTGCCGTGAGATCGAAGAAGAGATTTGGATCGAGCTCCTCGCGATTCGACCGCGAATGGTAGCCGCTGATCGAGAACTGGACGTCGTCGCGCGGACGATGATCGAGGTTGATCCGGAAGTCCGTGCGATCGTATGCACCGTGGTCGCGAAGCACGCCGTCCTGGCGCTGCCGCGACACCGTCGTCAAGAAATTCGTCTTCTCGCCGTTCTGCGCGATGTTCAGCGAGTTCGTCACCAACCCGCCCGGATGAAAGATCTCGGCAACGGGATTGTAGATGGGCGTCGTGTACGGCACGTCCTGGAACCGCGTGGCCACGGGGCGCGGCACGCGATTATCGCGCGACACGACCGCGCCTGCCGAATTCACGTAGTCGCCGTCGGCGTTCGTCTGGTAAAAGTGGTACCGCGCGCGCTTCACGTCCCGGCTCATCGAGCTGCCGCCCACTTCCGAGCGGAAAGTGAATTGCGTCTGGCCCATCGCGAGCCCCGCGCCGCGGGACGTGCGAATCTGCACGACGCCGTTGGCCGCTCGCGATCCATACAGCGATGCGCCGGCCGCGCCCTTGACGACTTCGACGCTCTCGATGTCGAGCGAACTGAGATCCGCCGTTGATGCGTTGATATCGGAGAGAATCACGCCGTCGACGACGAACAACGGCGCATTGTTCTTGTTGATGCTCGACGGCGTTCGGAGCTGGATGCTGATGCCGTCTCCCGGCTGCGCGGGCGGAACGACCGACACGCCGGCGATCTTTCCTTGAATCCCCGCCACGGCGTTCATCGGCGGCACGGGCGCATCTTCCTTCGTGATCCGCCCCACGGTGAACGGCACCTTGGTGCCCGCCGTCGGATCGACGACGCCCGTGACGACGGTTTCCTGCAGATGCAGGGCGGCGGCTTGCACCTTGAAGTCGAGCGTCGTGGCCTGGCCGGCCGCCACGACAACGCCCGTGCGCCGCACGGGCGCATAGCCCAGGCGTCGCGCCTCGACGACGTACGTGCCGGGTGGGACCGCCGAAATGGTATACCGCCCGTCGTCGGCGCTGAGACCGCCGAGCGTCTTGCCGACGACCGTGACGTTGACACCCGACACGGGGTAGCCGGCCGCCGAGTCGGTGACGGTTCCGGTGATGCGGCCCGCCTGTGCGTTCGCCGTCGTTCCGATGCACAGCGGAAGCGCAAGGATGAGGGCGAGGCGCGCCGAGGCGCGGCGAACGGCGAGTGCGACGATGCTCACGGACGGGCCTCCTGCGAGGTCGCGAGTCGGCTCGTCGTCACCACGGTCGTCACGTGGCCGGCAACGCTCCGATACGGTGGGTTGAGTGCGATGCGCGAACGTATCTCGCGCGCCGCCAACGTGCAAGATCGCGTCGCTCGATTGCCCACTGCGCAGTCGCGAACAATTCGACAACACTCGACGCCAGGAACGCTTTACGCGTTCAGCAATTTGTCGTTGGGCGACGCGGGAACGAAAAGCCTTCGTCGCGCCCACAGTGACACATGGACAAGGCTGATCAACGCCGGCACTTCGATCAGCGGTCCGACGACCGCGGCCAGCGCCTCGCCGGACCCGATGCCAAACGTGGCCACGGCCACGGCAATGGCCAGCTCGAAGTTGTTGCCGGCCGCTGTGAACGACAGCGATGCCGTGTCCTCATAGCTGAACCCAAGCTTCGCTGAGATCGAAAACGCCACGCCGAACATGACGCCAAAGTAGACGAGCAACGGAAGTGAAATCCGGAGCACGTCGAGCGGAAGTCTCAGGACGTGCCCGCCTTGCATCGCGAACATGAGCACGATGGTGTAGAGGAGGCCGACGAGCGCCGTTGCCCCGAACCTGGGCAGGAAGGTGTTGGTATACCACGCTTCCCCGTGGCGCGCGACGAGCGTCCGGCGCGTGAGGTAGCCCGCCAACAGCGGGATGCCGAGAAACATCAGCACGCTCTTCGCAATCGCCCACATCGATACGTGAACCACCGCCGCGGCACCGCCGAACCACGCCGGCGCCACGTTCAGAAAGAACCACCCGAACAGGCTGTATGTGAATACTTGAAACACCGAGTTGATCGCCACGAGCACGGCCGCCAGCTCACTCGACCCGCAAGCGAGCGAATTCCAGATCAGCACCATCGCGATGCACCGCGCCAGGCCGATGAGGATGAGACCGGTGCGGTATGCCGGGAGATCGGGAAGCAAGAGCCACGCAAGGGCGAACATCACCAGCGGGCCAACCACCCAGTTGAACACCAGCGACGTGCCGAGGAGCTTCGCGTTCGCGACGTGTCGTCCGATCGCCTCGTACCGCACTTTCGCCAGCACGGGGTACATCATCCACAACAAGCCAATCCCGATCGGAACGGACACGCCGGAGATTCGCACGCGGTCGAGTGATCCGCCCAGCCCGGGGAATACATCGCCGAGCGCGAGGCCGAGCGCCATCGCCGCGAAGATCCACATGGGAAGGAAGCGATCGAGCGCGGAAAGCGGCCGAACCATCACTGCGGCTTGCCTCGCCTCGTCCCGAGCGAAACGATCGGTCTCTCGCCGGCGCCGGCCAACCACGCACCTCCAGTGCGCAGATGGTCCGCGAGCTCGTCCGGCAGCGTGCTCGCCGCGATCGCCCTCGCCACGCGCTCCACGTCGTACTCGACGCGGCGAAGCTCGACGCGCGTTCCCGTCTCGCCGACGTCGAGGTGAACATAGCCGGCGCGCGGATCGCCGTCCTTCGGCCGACCCACGCTCCCCGCGTTGACGAACTGGACTCCGCCGATCGCGCGCTGCCACGGCTTGTGCGTGTGGCCGAACGCGATGACGTCGCCCGCCCGCGCACCGGCCGCATTGCCCATCTTCGTGCAGAAGTCGTCCGCGCGGTCCTCCGTCCAGTAGGTCACGTTGTTGATCGGCGTGCCGTGCACCAGGATGATGGTGGGACCGGTCACGTGACCGCCCATCGGTCGCAGGTCCAATCGAAACGGGAGCTGTCCCAGCGCCGCCTTCGTTTGGCCGGACACGTTCGCGCGAGTCCAGGCATAGCTCGCGTGCGACAGCTCTTCCTGCCGCGCATCCTCGTACCGGCAACCGCAATGCTTGTAGTCGCTCGCGACGGTCGAATCGTAGTTGCCGGAAACGCCCTCGATTCCCGAGTCATGCAGCCGCTCGACGACCTCGTTCGGCCACGGTGCGTACCCAACCAGATCGCCAACATGATAGATCGCGTCCACGTCGCGCCGGCGGCCAATCTCCTCCAACACGGCCTCCAACGCGGGAAGATTCGCGTGGATGTCGGAGATGAGTGCGTATCGCATTGCCCGCGCCGGGGGTTCTACGCCAGCGCCTTGACCATCGCGGTCGCCGACTCGGGACAGGCGGACTTGAACTCCACCGTCTCCGCGATCTCCGTTGGAACCGCCGAGCGTTCGATTCGCTCGAAGCCGAAGCGCGGGAAGTAGTGCTCCGCCGTCATCGTGAGCAGATACAGCGCGTGAATACCGCGCGACTCGGCGTGGCAGACGAGTCGGCGAACGAGGTCGCGGCCCACACCGTGGCTGCGCCACTCCGGACGCACGACAACGGATCGAAGGACCGCGTTGTCGCAACACACCTCGACCCCGCCGGCCCCGACGATCCGCGGCTCGTCACCGCCCACCTCGGCGACGAAGAAGTCCTCGGGTCGGGTCGTCAGGATCTCGGCCACTCCCGCGATCGGAAGTTCAGCGTCGGCCAGCAGTCGCTCGATCGCGGCGAGATCCCCACGCGTCGCCTCGCGAATTGTCACCGGCCCGGCAGTCGTCGATGTGCTCATGCTGATATCCTCTGGTCAAGTGCAGCAGTCTGAATCGCAGCCGCAGGCTCGCGGCGTCGCCAACGGCTTCGTCGCGCGGACGAACCCGCTCATGATCTTCCCGTCCACCTGATCGGCGAGGCCGGCGTCCAGACCGGTCCCGGCGAGCAATGCGACGGCGTCGTCGCGCGTGTAGATGCGCGTCGGTTCGATCGAAGGATGCTCGAATCCGACCTCGCTCAGCAGGTCGAGGAATTCCTGCTCCTCGAGCGCGCCCGCGACGCATCCGGTCCAGAGCGGCATGCTCTGCTTGACTGCGTTCGGCAGGCTGCCCCGCACGATCACGTCGCTCACCGCAAACCGGCCGCCCGGCCTGAGCACGCGGAACGCCTCGGCCAGCACCCGCCGCTTGTCGCCGGAGAGATTGATCACGCAGTTCGAGATGACGACGTCGACGGTGTTGCCCGGCAGCGGGATCGACTCGATGTGCCCTTTCAAGAACTCTACATTCGTCGCTCCGGCCTTGGCTCTGTTTTCCATGGCGAGGGCAAGCATGTCGTCGGTCATGTCGAGCCCGTATGCCTTTCCGGTGGCCCCGACGCGTTTGGCGGAAAGCAACACGTCGATGCCGCCGCCCGAGCCGAGATCGAGCACCGTCTCGCCCTCACGCAGCTCGGCGAGCGCGGTGGGATTGCCGCAGCCGAGCGACGCCAGCAGCGCCTCGGCAGGAAGTCCAGCGGTCTCGCCGGCGTCGTACAGATCGGCCGTGATCGGATCCCACGTCTCGCCCGTCGTGCCACAGCAGCCGCTCGACCCGCAGCACGACGCATCCGTTCCACCCTCGGCCACGCGTTTCGCCACTGCGCCGTAGCGCGCCTCCACCGTGGCGCGCAGCGCCTCGAGTGCGAGCGCCGGCGCGGTCTCAGTCTGGGCCATTCGAACCTCCAGTCAATCAAAAAATGTTGATATGTCAGACAAAAACAAACCCCTCAATCGCAGCACGCCTTTCCACCTCGAATCGACAACGCCCGCCGCGACGGTTTGAGATCGGCCGCGAGCTCGCCGAGCTCGTCGAACGCGCCGGCGCTCAACGCGTAGTGCACCCATCGTCCGTCCTTTCGGTCCGTCACGAGTCCGGCATCCTTGAGCACTTTTAGATGAAAGGACAGTCGCGACTGCGCCACATCCAACGCATCCTGCAGGTCGCACACGCAGCGCTCGCCGTCGCGCAGCATCTCGACGACGGCAAGGCGCGTCTCGTCGGACAACGCATGGAAGAGCTGAATGGCTCGCGAAAGGTCGGCGGCAGTGGTCACGCAGGTAATATATCAAGCAAAATTGATATGACAAGTCCTCGCCATCGGGGCGCCGGTGATTCCGATTGGCTATCCGCGCCTCGCCGACTCCAACGACCCGTCACGCCGCTCGTACAACGCGATCTCCCACACCAGCGTTCGCCGCGACTCGATGCGCTCGAAACCGTGCAGTCTGAGGATCGCCTCGATCGCCGCCGGCGAATGAACGAACACGCGAAACGCCGAGCGGCGCACACGCATGAGGACGTTGATCGCGCGCACGCCGAGCCGCATCCACCAGACGCCGGGCGGATAGACCGCGCCGAGCAATCGTCGCGCCTTGTCGGCGGCGCGGCCCACGAGCGCGTTCATGTCGGGGTAGCAACAGATGACACGATCGAGCGTCACGACGTCGGCGTCAGGCACGTCGGGCGACAGCTCGACGAAATCACCGTGCATGAAGTGCACGCGGTCGGCGTGGCCGCGTCGCGCGGCTTCGTCGCGGGCCGCCTCGATGTAGGCGGCCGAGGCGTCGACTTGAGTCGCGTCGCGAACACCGGCGTCGAGCAGCGCATGATGGATCGCGCCGACACCCCCGCCGACGTCGAGCAGCAACGCCCCCTCGACCCCAGCGGCGCAAAGGTCGTCGATCAGGATTCGCGTCGCGCGAGGCGGTCCTTTCCTCCGAAGACGCCGGAGCTCGCGCTCCGCGGTCTCACGCCCGAACTGCGTCTCGATCCCCTTGCACTGGCTGCACGTCACTGGTCGTCACCGCTCGACGCCCGCGACGCGCCCCCGCTAGAACCGAAACGCCTCCACTCCGATCCGCACCGTCCGCGGCATTCCCTGCGACACGATCCTCGGGTTCGCCGCCGTCCCTGAGCCGGAGATGTTGATCTGATATCTCTCATCCGCCACGTTCTCCACGGACACGAACCCGCGCAGGCCGGGCGTCAGCTCGCGCTGAACGTTCACGTCCACCACCGTGTATGGATCGAGCCAGACGCCCTGAAGTGTGGTGGTGTGTCCCTCGTGACGCCAGATCGCCGTCCAGTCGCCGAGCATCGCCGACGAATAGGTGCCGCGGATCGTCTGCTTGGGCGACGGCACGCGATTGATGTGCGGCTTGGTGTCGTCCGTCGCCGACGCAGGCAGCCCGCTCTGTTGACGGGCGTCGTCGTAGCTCACGGCGGCGCTGAGGAAGAGCTGCCGCACCGGGCGCAAACCGATGTAAGCCTCGCCGCCCTCGCTTCGCGACTTGTTCACGTTCAGACGCGTGCGGCAGGTGGCCACCGCGCCGCACTCGGCTGGACGCGGCGGATTCGACGTCGCCGTGAGGCTCGTCGGCACGTTGAAGTTGTTGTAGTCGGCCACGTACCAGGTCCCTTTCGCCTGCACCCAATCAAACGGCTGCCAGTCGAAGCCGGCTTCACGTCCCTCGGCGTTCTCGGCCTCGAGGAACGGATTGGGAATCGTGATCGACGTCGAGCTCACCTGCTTGCGATAGAGCTCGGCCAGATTCGGCGCGCGGAAGGCGCGATAGTACGCCGCGTGAAAGGAGAGTGACGAGAGCGGCGCGTACCGCACGCCCACGCGCGGGGAGAACGCCGTCTTGCTGCTGTCGCCATAGGTCACCGGCGCCGCCGTCGAGGCGATCGAGTGGCCATCCATGTTGTCCCAGCGGTCGACGCGCGCGCTGAGCTCGACCCGCACCTGCGACACCGGTGCGGCGATCGCCTGTGCGAACGCGCCGCTCAGGCTCTGCGCGCCGCCCGACGACACCGTTCGCACGAGCGAGCCGCAGCTTGCGCTCGGACACGAGGTGTTGAAGTCCACTTCGTTGAAGTCGCCCTGATAATGACGGAAGTCGCCGCCGACGCTGAACGACTCGAGCCCCAGCACGCCGCCGCGCGTCCACTGCGCCGAGCCGCCCCAGTCGTGGCTCGGAATCGTCGCGCGCAGACTCGAGTCTTCGTTCGCCCGCGTGGCGGCGACGCGGATGGCCGTCGAGCGCTGCTGTTCGATCTGACGGCCGTCCCAGGCACGTAGCGTGAGCTGCCCGACCGCAAGTGCGCCGTAGTCGAGACCGGCGCTCACGTCGCGCTGATCGCGGTCGGCGAACGAGAGCGGCGTTCCGGTATTTCGCGAGTCGCCGAACATGTGCCCCGAGGCGAACGCCGACCACGTGGCCGACGGAGCGTAATTGAGGCGAAGGAACCCGTTGCGCTGGATCGTCTGCGATGCGACGTCGACCGGCCCACGGTTAGCCGGCGCGATCAGATTGTACCCGCCCTTCTCCTGGTAGTCCCCCATGGCGTTCACGGTCAGCGCGCCGGCGAGAGGAGCGCCCACCGCGGCATATCCGTGCCGTGCGTCGCGGTTGCCGCCGTCGATCTGAAGATTCATCGACCCGGGCGCGAGCGGGCGCGAGAAGAACGAAATGAGCCCGCCCATCGCCCCGTTGCCATAAAGGCTCGACGTGCCGCCCTCGACGACCTCCACCCGATCCAGCGCGCTCTTCGGGATGCGTCCCCAATCGATCCACTCGCCCCACGCATCGTTGATCGGGATGCCGTCGGCCAACACCGCGGTTCGCCCTTCATCGACACCGCGAATCGAGACGATCTGCGCCGTGCCGCCGACGAGGCTGCTCGTGCGCGGCAGCTCGACCGCCGGAATCTCGCGCAGCAAATCCTGCGACTCGCGCGCCGGACTCTGACGCACCTGCTCCGGCCCGAGCACGTTCACGGTCGACGCCACTTTGCTCGCCTCGACCGCGGTGCGCGTCGCCGAGACGACGATGCCGGACAGGAGCAGCGAGCCTTCGCTGAGCGTGAAGTCGGCCGTCGCCGTCCCGCCCGCGGTCACGGATACCGTGGCGCTGTCCGGTCGTTGGCCGATGGCCGTGACGCGGACGACGTAGCTCCCCGCCGGAAGGTCGCGCAGCACGTATGCACCGCGCGCATCGGCGATGGCAACCCGCATCGGCGACGAGACGGCAAGGCGCGCCCCCGCGATCGGACCACGCGTCTCGGCGCTGGTGATCGTGCCGCGAATGTTGCCGTTTCGTTGGGCCGGAGCAACGGCGCCGACGGTGACGACGAGCCCCGCGCCGAGCGATACCGGCGAAAGACGCCGAGACAGCGAGCGTCCATTCCATGGAAGCATCATGTCGAACTTTGGTCGAAGGGAAGCATGGCGAATCATGAATTTTTCATGAACGACGAAGCTTACCGCATCGGCGACGGCCCCGGCAAGGGCGGTTCCCATCCTCCGTCCAAGGCTGCGTCGCTACGTTTGGCTCGGCGCGGCGTCGGTGATCGGCACAGCCGCGCCGGCAATGACTCCGGCCGCGACGGGAAGCGTGACACGGAATTGCGTGTGGCCCGGTCGCGATTCGACGAGCTCCAGCCGGCCGCCGTGGACCTCGGCGATGCGTCGCGAGATGGCAAGGCCCAACCCCGCGCCGCTCGTCGAGCTCTGCTCGCTCCGGCCGCGCGCCGCGTCGAGCCGCACGAATCGCTCGAAGATGCGTTCGCGCGCTTCGGCGGGAATGCCCCGCCCCGCGTCGACCACGCCGATCTCGTAGCTGCCATCGCGCTGCGCCATCCCGACTTCGACCTCGCCCCCGTCGGGCGAATGCTTGATCGCGTTGTCGAGAAGATTGAGCAGCAGCCGTCCCAAGAGATCGGCGTCGCCCTCGAATGGCGCCTCGATCGCGTCGCGCAGCTCGACGCGAATCGCCCGCGCGTCGGCCAGCGGACGCACGGCGCGCGTCGCGTCGTGGACCAGCTCCTCGAGATACACGGGCTCGCGCCGCGCCACGAGATTACCCGAGTCCGCTCGCGCGAGCAGAAACAGATCGTCCACGATGCGCGTCAGCCGGCCCGCGGCCTCTCGCATGATCGCGACCGCGGCGCGGTACTCCTGCTCGGTGCGATGCTCCTGGGCGAGCGTCACGTCCGCCTCGGCCCGCAGAATGGCGGTCGGCGTGCGCAGCTCGTGCGACGCGTCGGCCATGAAGCGCCGCTGCTGGCTGAACGATGCCTCGAGACGCCCGAGCAAATCGTTTACGACGCGGGCGAGACCGGCGAGCTCCTCGCCGCCCGACACCGGCAGCCGCTCGCGCAGATTCGTGGCGCTGATCTCCGCCGCGCGCGACGCCATCGACGCGATCGGCGCCAGGCTTCGTGCGGCCAGAAAATAGCCGCCCGTTGCCGCGCAGACGATGAGCAACGGCACCACCACGGCGAACATCCGGCGGATGCGCTCCAGCGTACCCTCGATGTCGGCCAGCGAATAGGTCCCCGTCACTGAGAAGCGCTGTCCGGCGAGCGTCAATGGATGAGAGATCACTCGATACGGCTCGCGCGTTCCGCCGGCCGTGATCGTCTCGGCGATGACGTTGCCCGCGCTGTCCAAGACCGCGATGCGAAGATCGCGGAAGCGCACTTCGTCCACCGTGCTGTGTATGGCGGTGACGACTCCCGCCGCCGCTCGACGCTCGGCGCCGAGCTCGCGCGAGAACGCCACGAGCGCGTCGCCGATGAAGTCGTCCGTCCGGCTGTAGAGCGTGCGCGCGAAGAACAGATAGTAGCCCACCGCCAGCGCGATCAGCGGCACGCCGAGGAGCGCCGTGTACCACAGGGTCAGACGCCAGCGAAGCGTCGAAGGCCATCGCGCCACGCTACCTCCGCTCGCGCGAGGCCCGCGGCCGCTCACCTTGCGCCGCGCTTCGCGGCTCCGGCGGCGCCTCGAGCATGAAGCCGCTGCCGCGAACGGTCGTGAACAGCGCGAACTGCTCCCCATCATCGATCTTTCGGCGGAGCCGGCTCGCGTAGACGTCGATGATGTTCGAGTACGTGTTGCGCGCGTCGTCCCACACGTGCGTCATCAGCTCTGAACGGCTCACGACACGCCCGGCGTTTCGCGCGAGATGAAGCAGGAGCGCGAACTCCTTCGCTGTGAGCGAGATCTCGCGTCCATTCCGCCGAACGCTCCGCCGCGACGGATCGATCGTGAGATCGCCCACCACGAGAATCGACGGCGCGACGTCGCCGCGACGTCGCGTGAGCGCGCGCAGCCGCGCCAGAAGCTCGCCGAAATCGAACGGCTTGGTCAGGTAGTCGTCGGCGCCGGCATCGAGACCGGCGATGCGCTGCTCGACGCCGTCGAGCGCCGTCAGCATGAGAATGGGCGCGCGATTCCCCTGCTCACGAATCGTCCGGCACACGATGAGCCCGTCCTTGCCCGGCAGCAGCACGTCCAGGATGATGACGTCGTACTCGTTGTCCGCGGCGAGCGACAGCGCCTGCGGCCCGGTGCCGGCCTGGTCCACGGCGTAGGACGCCTCGCGCAGCCCACGGACGATCGACGTGCGTAGTTGCCGATCGTCCTCGGCGAAGAGAATCCGCATGCCGGTAAACCTACGCGGCGGACCGGCATGCCGGCGAGCCACCGGCCGCGCTCTACCGCATGCCAGCCGTCACCGGCGCGTCGCCGCGGTCACCCAACTTCCGCCGAGCGCCTTGTACAACTGCACCGCCGCCGTCAGCTCCCCGAGCTGCGACTGGCTCATCGCCAGCTCGGCGCCGAACAGGCTCCGCTCGGCGTCGAGCAGATCGAGGTAGGACGACAGGCCTGCCTCATAGCGTACCGTCGCCAGGTCGAGTGCTTGGCGCAACGCGTTGGCTTGCGTTGCCTGCGCCAGCGCCTCGTCACGCGCGGTATGCACGGCGACCAGCGCGTCGTTTGCTTCGCGCAGCGCGTTGAGCGCGACCCCTTCGTAGGCTGCCCTCGCCTGCTGCGCCCGCGCGCGCGCCGCCGCCGACGTGTTCGCGAGCTTCGCGTTGTCGAATAACGGAAACGAAAACCCGATCAGCGCCTGATACACCTTGGTTTGCGAGCCGAACACGTCGCCCGGTCTGGCCGCTTGGCTGCCGTAGGAGCCCACGATGTTGAACGTCGGAAGCCGAGCCGCGTCCGCCACACCGATGCGCGCGACCGACGCGGCATACGTCCGCTCCGCCTGCACGATGTCCGGGCGCCGGGCGAGCAGCGACGCCGAAACCGAATCGGGCACCGCGAGCGCGGCGACGGCGCCCGTGAGCGACACGCCGCGCGGAATCACGGCCGGACCTTCGCCGAGGAGCACGTTGAGATTGTGCTCGGCCTGCGACAGCGCGCGTTGCGCCTGGGCAAGTGTCACGGCGGGCGCGGCGACTTGCGCCTCGAATTGCCGCACGTCCAACTCCGAGGTGAGTCCCTGCGAGAAGCGCTGGCGCGCGATGTCGAGCGTTGCTTTGCGCGAGCTCAGCGTACGCTCGGCGATCGCGCGCTCCTGATCCAGCTCGAGGAGTTGCAGGTATCCGGTCGCCACGTCGCTGACGAGCGACAACGCGGTCGCGCGTCGCGACGCCTCCTGCGCGCCGAGATCGGCGTTCGCGGCTTCGACACCGCGGCGAACGCGTCCCCAGAAGTCGAGCTCCCACGCGAGATCGCCGGTGACACGCGCGGCGCGAAAGGACGTCGGTGGAAATGCCCCGAGCGCCACCTGGCTGCTCCCCTCGCTTCCGTTCAACGTCACGGACGGCAGTCGCGCCGCTCGCGCGATCCCGACGTCGGCCCGGAATTCGTCGATGCGCGCAACCGCGACCTGAAGGTCGCGGTTCTGACGAAGCGCGGTCTCGACCAGATGCACGAGGGTCGAATCATGAATGATGTCGAGCCATGCCAGCGAGCTCACCGATGCGTCACTCAGCGTCGGCCGCGTGGTGAACGCCGGCAGCGCGCGCACGCTGTCGCGTCCCCGCTCGACCGCCAGAGAATCAAAGAATCGGCGTGATGAATCGCTCAACCGCGGCGCGCCAATCCGCTGCTCTGGGGCGATCGGCGTCTGCAATTGATAGGCGGGTCCCACCGTGCACGCCGCGGCGGCGAGCGCCAGGAAGACGATGCACACTCCGCCGTGGCCGCTCATGCTTCCTCCGCCATCGCGACCGGCACACTTGGCTGGGCCGACCGGCGTTCGGCCAATCCTCGAATGACCCGGAAGAAGAGCGGAATGAAAAAGATGCCGATCGTCGTGGCGAAGAGCATTCCGGCAAAGACGCCCGTGCCGATCGAGTGTCGGCTCGCCGCGCCGGCGCCCGACGCGAGCATGAGCGGCAGCACGCCGAGAATGAACGCGAACGACGTCATGAGGATCGGGCGCAGGCGCTCGCGCGCCGCTTCGACGGCCGCATCTCGAATGCTGAGACCCCGGCCTCGCAGCTCGGTCGCGAACTCGACGATCAGGATCGCGTTCTTGGCGGCCAGGCCAACGACGGTGATCAGGCCGACCTGAAAGTAGATGTCGTTCGGCTGTCCCCTGAACCAGATGCCGAGCAGCGCGCCAAGCACACCGAACGGCACGCCGAGGAGCACGGCGAACGGCACCGACCAGCTCTCGAACTGCGCCGCGAGCACGAGAAACGTCATCACCAGGCCGAGCACGAACACGAGCGCGGCCGCGCCGCTCGACGCGCGCTCCTGGAATGACTGTCCGGAGTACGACACGCCGAGCCCCGAGGACGCGAACTGCGTCTGGATGAGCTGATCCACCTCGTTCAGCAGCTCGCCCGAGCTGTGCCCCGGCTTGGGTGCGCCGGTGAACTGCGCCGACGTGAATCCGTTGAACCGCGAGATGACCGTCGGCGCGCTGCGGAAGCTGGTCGTCGTCAACGCCGACACAGGCACCATCTGGTTGTTCGTGCCCCGCACGTACAGTCCGCCGATGTCGCTCGGCGACTGCCGGTAGCCTTCGCCGGCGTTGGCCTGCACGCGGTAGGTCTTGCCGAACAGGTTGAAATCGTTGATGTAGAGCGACGACAGGAAGGCTTGGAGGGTGGCGAACAGGTCGGTCAGATTCACGCCGCGCGCCTTGGCCGCGGTTCGATCGACCGTCACGAACACCTGCGGCACGTTCGCGCGGAAGCTCGAGTTGAGACCGCCCGCGGCCGGAAGCTGGTTGGCCGCCTGCGAGAACTCCTGCACGTGCCGGGCGAACTCGCGAATGTCCTGTCCACTGCGATTCTGCAGGTTGATCTCGACGCCGGCCGTGATTCCCAACCCGGGCACCTCGGGGAGATTGAAACCGAACGCCATCGCGTCACGCATCCCGAAGAGCTTTCCGTTCAGGCGCGCCGCGATCGAGTCCAACGCGTCGTGCCGCGACCGCTCTTCCCACGGCTTCACGTTGAGGAACACAGTGGCGCCGTTTGTCGCGTTGGATTGACTGAGCAGATCGAGCCCGACCAGCGCAACGATGTTCACGGCGCTCGGCTCGGTGCGAATGATCTGCTCCACTTTGGCAACCGTGGCTTCGGTCCGCTGCAACGATGCCGCGTCGGGGAGCTGCACCGACATCGCCATGTAACCCTTGTCCTCGGTCGGAATGAACGCCGTGGGAATCCGCTTCCAGAGCAGGCCGGCGAGCACGAGCAGCACGGCGAACGCGCCGAACCACGCGGCGGGACGTCCCAGCACGGAATCGACTGCGCCCGTGTAGCCGCGCGTCGCCCTGGCGAAGGTCCGATTGAACCAGCCGAAGAAGCCAGTCGTATGCGCCTCGTTCGACTCCTTGAGCAGGAGCGCGCAGAGCGCCGGCGTGAGCGTAAGCGCGACGATGCCCGACAGCACCACGGCGATGACGATCGTCATGGCGAACTGCTTGAACAGCGCTCCCGTGACGCCGCCGATGAACGCGACCGGTACGAACACCGAGCACAGGACGAGCACGATCGCCACCAGCGCGCTCGCCACCTGGCGAATTGCGTGGTCGGCGGCGAGCCGCGGAGGCAGGTTCTCCGTCGCCATGATGCGCTCCACGTTCTCGATCACGACGATGGCGTCGTCGACCACGATGCCGATCGCCAGCACGAGCCCGAACAGCGTCAGGACGTTGATCGACATGCCGAACACGAGCAGCCCGAGAAACGTGCCGATCACGCTCACCGGGACGGCGAGCATCGGGATCAGGGTGGCGCGCCAGCTCTGAAGAAAGAGGAACACGACCAGCGTCACGAGGATCATCGCCTCGACGAGCGTGATCGCCACTTCCTTGATCGACGCGCTCACGAACGGCGTCGTGTCGAACGGGATCGCGTAGTGGATCCCCTGCGGGAAGGTCCGCTGCAGCTCCTCCATCCGCCGTACCACCGCCTCTTTCACCGCCAGCGCGTTCGCGCCAGGCCGGCTGTAAAGCAGCGCGAACGCCGTCGGCACGCCGTTGAGTCGGCCCTTGAGATCGTAGCTCCGCGCCCCGAGCGTGGCGGTGCCGATGTCGGAGACGCGCACGATCGATCCGTCGGGACGCGCGCGCACGATGATGTCGTTGAACTCCTTCGCCGTCTGGAGACGTCCGAGCGTCGTGATCGGCAGCGTGAGCTGCGTCCCCGCCGGCGACGGTTCAGCGCCGAGTCGACCCGCCGGATTCGTTGCGTTCTGCTCTCGAACGGCCGCCGCGACGTCGCTCACCGTAATGCCGAGCTGCGCCATCTTCTCCGGATCGAGCTGAAGGAGCATCGCGAAATCGCGCGCCGGGAACGGCGTCGCGTCGCCAACGCCGGGCACACGCTTGATCTCGTCGACGACGTTGAGCTTGAGGTAGTTGGCGAGGTATGTCGCGTCATAGCGCGGGTCGGTCGACCGCAGCGCGACGACGGCGAGGATGTCCGAATTCGCCTTGAGAATCGAGATGCCGTTCGTGCGCACCGCCTCGGGGAGTTGCGGCTCGGCGAGCTTGACCGCGTTCTGGACGTCGACGGCGGCCAGGTCCTGGTCGCGCGAGACGTCGAACGTGACGGTGATGTTGGTCGTCCCGTCGCTCGAGTTCGACGACGAGTAGTAGAGCATTCCCTGAAGGCCGGCGAGCTGCTCTTCGATCGGGGCGGCCACCGCTTGTGCCGCGTCCTCCGACGACGCGCCCGGATAGTTCGCCGAAATTCGCACCGCCGGCGGCGTGATCTGCGGATATCGCGCGATGGGCAGCAGGCGAATGGCGAACAGGCCGAGCAGCGTGATCACGATCGAGATCACCGCGGCCAGCACAGGCCGCCTGATGAAGAAATACTTCGCCTCCTGTTGTCCGCCGTTGCCCGATGGTGCGTGCGGCGCCCCGCTCACTGCGCACCTCCCCTCGACGGAGCCGCGGGCCGCGCGGCGTCCACAGCCCCGCTATCGGCGATGGGGACCGGCTTCACCACTCCGCCCGGCGCAACCTTCTGTACTCCGTCCACGACGACGCGATCACCCGCGACGAGGCCGGAATCGATGAGCCACAGGGCACCGCTCCACGACCCCGTCTTGACGTCGTGCGCCGTGACCGTGTCACCCGCGCCGACGACGTAGACGAATTGCCGGCCGAGTCCCTGCTGTACCGCGCGCTGCGGTACGGCCAACGCGCTCGCTCGCGCGAACCCTTCGAGGCGGACGTGCACGAACTGACCCGGCACGAGCCGGCGATCGCCGTTATCGAACTTCGCGCGAAATTCCTGCGTTCCGCTCGCTGAGTCGAGTGACGGCGACACGAAGTTGATGTGGCCGACCCGCGGCAGCAGCGAGCCGTCGGGCAGCACGACACGAACCGCCAGACCGTTGTTGCCCGGCTGGAGCAGCGCGCGCGAATGCGCATCCTGCTGCCAGGCGAGCAACTGCTGCGACGACGGATGGAACGTCACGTAAACCGGATCGAGCTCGTCGATCGTCGTGAGCAGATCGGCTGGACCGGTCACGCGAGCGCCGAGCTCGAGGCGCGCGCGCCCGACCTGTCCCGAGATCTCGGCACGGATCTCCGTGTCGTCCAGGTCCTTCTTCGCGTTGTCGACCGCGGCTTGTGCCGATTCGAGCTCCGAGCGCGCATTGTCCACGTCCTGCTGCGCGACGGCGTGTTGCGGGACGAGAGGCTCGAGACGGGCCAGCGTCCGTTTCGCGTTGTCGAGCCGCGCCAGCGCACTGCGGTAGGCCGCGCCGTACTTCACACGGTCCAACTTGTACAGCACCTGGCCCTTGCTCACGAAACTGCCTTCGGTGAACGGGCGCTCGAGGACGATGCCGTCGACGCGGGAGCGTACCTCGACGCGGCGGAACGCCTCGACCTGTCCGACGAACTCGAACGACTCGGCGATGCTCGCCGGCGTCAGCGTCACGACACCGACCTGAGCGGGCGGCATGGCGAACGGCTTTGCCGGAGCGCGGTTGCAGGCAGCGGGCGCCGCCAGGAGGAACACAAAGACTGGCGCCAGGCGGCGCGATGGCGAGGACATGCGATGAGACCGACGAATGGGAGCAAGACAGGCAGAGAGACAGAAAATCTCGCAGCCGTTGCAAGGGGGTATCGCCGCAACGACGCCGCGTCATCACCGTCGGCAATCGTTCCGGTCTTGAAAATGCCGCGCCGGCGGGAATATTCGCATCGTAAGAAGCTCTTCTCAACGGCCGCAGCAGTATTCTCATTTTAAAGGAACCCGTACATGACGCATATGTTCATTGCCGCCGCCCTAGCAGCGTCCGCCGTCGTCGCGGCCGCTCAAGCGACCGCTGTTCCCGTGACGCTATCTGAATGGAAGGTCGAGATGGCGCGCGACACCGTCCCGGCGGGCCCGGTCACCTTTCGACTCAGCAACAAAGGCACGATCACTCACGGCGTTTATGTGAGGGGCGACGGAGTCGAGAAGGGGTCGCGTGACATTCCGGCTGGCGAGTCCGCGTCGCTGACGGTGACCTTGAAGCCGGGGACGTACGAAGTGTTTTGCCCGATGTCCGATAATTCGCACAAGATGGCCGGGATGGCGAGGAAGCTCGTCGCGACGGGCGGCGCTGTGTTACCAGCGCCCAAGAAGCCGGGAGCATAGGATGCGAACGGTGGCATCGTCCCGTCAGCTCGGCCTTTCCAGTCTCAGTGCAGGACGGAATCCACGAGCGCCCTGAACCGATCGCCTACGCCCGCGTTCAGCGATTCCAGCGGCGGCTGCCGCACGAGGTGCACGGTACCCTGATGGTGAACGATCTCCCCGTGCGCGGCCCCGCTGTCCGCGCGCCAGAATCGCAATGTCGCCTTCGCGCCGCCCAGTCGCACACCCTCGAGGATCACCTCGGGCAACCATTCAGGGAGCACCGGATCGATGACCAGGAGCGACAGCGGCGCGACTGGTTGCAGGCCGAGCAGCGATTGCAGCAGCATGGGAAAAACGCTCGCGTTCCACAGCTGCGGGGTGTTGGCGCGGGGATAGGCGCCCGGAGTCGGCCATTCGCCGCGCGCATATCCGCCGACCGTTTCCGGGATGCGGTAGCCGGAATAGAGGGCGGCGAGATCGAATAGCGCCTTCGACAGATCCACCGCACGCTGGTCGAAGCCGAATCGTCGCAAGCCGAAAACGATCGATGCGTTCTCGACGGCCCACACACTCCCGAGATGGTAGTCGATGGGGTTGTACGAGCCGTCGCCTGCCGAGAGTGTGCGTACGCCCCAGCCGCTGAACAGGTCGGGGGCGAACATTCTGCCGATCACGCGGGGCACGTGCTCGTCGTCGATGATGCCCGTGGCAAGACACTGTCCGACGTTGGACGTGAGCGCGCGGACCAACCGCTTATCGGGATCCACGGCGAGCGCGAAGTAGTCGTGCTCGGGCATCCACCAATCCCGGTTGAATCGTTCCTTGAGCTGCTGCGAGCTCCGCCAGTAGGATCGTGCGCCGTCGTGGTCGCCCATTGTCCAGGACAGAGCGGACATCATCTGCTGCGCCGCGAACCAATATCCCTGGAGCTCACACGTGCCGATGGGTGGGGGCACTGGAGTGCCGTCATCATATAGGATGGCGTTGCCGCTGTCCTTCCAGCCTTGGTTTTTCGTACCCGCCGGCGATCGGGTCCGGTACTCGAGGTAGCCGTCGCCATCCATGTCGCCGCGGTCGCGCGCCCAGTCCATGATGCGCCGCGCGGTGTCCCAGTGTCGCCGAACGAATGCCTTGTCGCCCGACCACGCGAAGGTGTGCGCGAGCGCGATGACGAACATCATCGGACTGGCGTAGTCCGCGTAGTATGCCGAATACGGATTCACGTCGAGTCGCGCGAGTGGTCCTTGGCGAACTTGGTACGGGATGCGCCCCGGCTCTTCATCGCGCCAATCATTCACCCGGTCGCTCTGCATCCGGCCGAGCCGAGTGAGCGACGCATTCGCCAGCTCGCCTCCGTCGAGGATTGCCGCCTGCCATCCGACCGTGAACGCATCGCGACCGAAAAGCGCCGGATAGAGCGGCATCCCCGCCTGCGGCGCGAGCCATTCGTCGCGATCGCCCTGCAATAGCGCACATGACGCAATGTCCTGAATGTTCGCGGCAATGGTCTGTTCGGCGACGGCGTTGCCGGGGACACGAACGCGGAGCAGCCCATGGACCCACTCGGACCAAGCGGTTTCACGTTCTGAGACCTCGGCGGCGGCGTACACGTCGAGGTAGTCGATCGGCGTGACCCGTAGTCCGACGTTCGCGCTCGCGCCGGGCCGAAGCTGAACCGTGCACGTAAGACCGGTCGGCGCGGCGTTCCAGCCGGCGCCAATCGCTTCGACTTCCGTGCAATATCTGAGGGTGGCGTGCCCGTACTCGAACCGAAGGCGGGGACCGTCGGCCACCGCGCGAACGGCTGCGCTTTGCTGCCTGCTGGCGCCGAGCGCTTCCTGAATGTCGGCGAAGTCGGCGTCCACGAGCCATGCCAAATCCAGGGACAGCGTGCGCTGTGGCGTCCGATTGGCGAGCACGATGTCCGCCTCGAGCGACGCGACGCCGACGCGATACCGCAGCCTGATGTCCACCGCGCGCTGCGGCACGCCGTCCGCGTCCATGGGCGTCTCATCCTGCGATTGGCCCGTCCCGCCGCCGCCATACGTCGCGATCTCCGGATACGCATAAGAGAAGTGCAATTCCCGCGGCGAGACGACGGCGTCCTCGCAGAGCCAGGGCGAGCGGCCATTGACGTGGAGCGTGAGCGCGCGAAGAAACCTCGCCTCGCGAAAGTAGTAGCCGGCGATCGGCAGCGTGCCGTCACATTCGCCCTGCGCGCCGACGATGAACACCGATTGGCCGTGCCAGGCGTAGCGCTCGGTCGCGCGGATGGATGCTCGCACAGACGGGTTTGCCATCTCAATGACGATGTGCACGAGTTACGCCAGTGTCGACGCCGGCTGGCACGCGGCTGGCATTCGTGCGCTTCCGGAGGCAGGTATGCAGCTGCGACTCAGGCCGCTCGCCGAGCAAGTCGTCGTGATCACCGGTGCGTCGAGTGGAATCGGACTCGTCACGGCGAAACGATTCGCCTCGACTGGCGCGCGCGTGGTGCTGGCCGCGCGCAACGAAGTCGATCTCGCGGCCGCGGTGTCGGCGATTCGTGCCGGAGGCGGCCGGGCGATCTGTCGCGTCACCGATGTGTCGGACGCGGCGGAAGTGGAACAGCTCGGCGACACCGCGCTCGCGAAGTTCGGCCAACTGGATACGTGGGTCAACAATGCCGGCGTCTCCATCTACGGCCGATGCACGGAGATACCGATAGCGGACTTGCGCCGGCAGTTCGACGTGAACTATTGGGGTCAGGTCCACGGCATGCTCACCGCGGTGCGCCTCATGCGCGAACGCGGAGGCGCCCTGATCAACGTCGCCAGCGCCGTCGCCGACCGGGCGATCCCGCTGCAAGGGAACTACAGCGCGACGAAGCACGCCATCAAGGCGTTCACCGACACGCTGCGCATGGAGCTCGAGGAGGCCGGTGTTCCCATTTCGATCACGCTCGTGAAGCCGGGCAGCATCGATACGCCGCTGTTCGGCAAAGCGAAATCATTTCTCGGCGTTGAGCCCCAACCGATCCCGCCGGTGTACGCGCCAGAGGCGGTTGCTCGTGTCATTCTCGAGGCGGCGCACCGCCCGATTCGCGACGTTATCGTGGGAGGAATGGGCAAGGTGGTCAGCCTGGGTGCGAAGGTTTCGCCGCGGCTGACGGACAAATACATGGAGCGCGGCACCTTCGATTCGCAGAAGACTCCAGTCGCGTTGCGTGCGGGGCGTGCCGACAACCTCCATGCGCCCGTGACACATGACGGCGGGGAGCGCGGGCACTTCGAGGGTCGGGTGCGTAAGTGGAGCGCCTATACGGCAGCCGCGCTTCATCCCAAACGGGCAGCGCTCATCGCCGGCGTCTTCGCCGCCGCGACTCTTGTCGCGACACGCGCGTTGAGCGCTCGGGACAGCGGGCAAGCAGCGAACGTTTAGTCCTCGCGCGACGGGGCGGCAATCCTGAAGCTTTCGCAGGCTATTTTCCGGCGTGCCGAGCCGGTCGCATTGACCCGGGAGCGAGGTTGAGGCCTGAATCAGCGGCCGCTGAGTCACCATGCCAAGTTTGAGCGACGGCACTGACCCGTCCTGAGCCCCACAACGCCTGTAGCTCGTTGCGGACCGCTGCAGCACCGGCGGCGTCGCCGACTTGCGTGGCGAGACGAGCTTCCAGCGCGAGCGATGCCGCGAGGTACGTGCTCTCCGGGAAGTAGTACACGCGTCGCCGCACGGCTGAGAGTGCACGCACCGGTTGACCGTCGGCCGCGTATAATCGTGCCGCGACCAGCGCTGGATAGAGCCCCGGCCACTCGAATGGAGCAAGGACGTTCGTCGCAAGAAGCCCATCCAGCGCGTCGACGCTGGCCAAGTCGCGTGCGCCAAACGTATTCGCCGCCAGGGCACGGAGGAGCGCCGCGTCGATGCGGTTTGCGACGACCCTCCGGAGGGAGTCCCGCGGCGACGCGCCGCCCGAGAGTCGCTCGAGCGCGCGCGTAAGTCCGCCGCGATCACCATGCCAGAGCTGCCACTGCGTGACGACGGTAATATCCTCGTACTGTGCCGAGCGTGCGCGCATGTCGTTCGCGAGCGGCGCGTCGGCGAATCGTCTCAGCGTGTCGACCGCCGCTCGACCGGCCGCCGTGTCGCCGGCAGCGTAGAGTGCGTCGAGGACGCGAACGCGCAGGCGCCATCGTGGAGCCCAATCGACGTCCTCGAGCGCTTCGGTCGCCTTCAGCGCGTCCGCCCATCGGCCACGATCGAGCGCATACGCATGCGCATGCACAAAGGCGATCGCGCGCTCGTCAGCCGTGGTCGAGCGCCGGAGCATCGCCGCGATCGCGCGGTCTGCGTCGTCCAGGGCCACGGCATCGCATTCCGCTGTGCCGAGGATCAGGCGCAACGCGCCCATGGGCATCTTGTCGAAGCGAGAGCGGAGCGTTCGGAGAGTCGCGCTGTCGCCGAGTGCAACCGCCAGGCGCCAGCGAACGAACTCTGCTGACTCGCTCGTGGAATCGTGCTGCAATACGAGGGCGGCGGTTCGGCGCACGGAGGCCGTGTCGCCGGACCGTGCCTCGAGTTGAACGAGATGGATCAGCGGCGGGACAAAAGTCGAGTCCAGCGCGGTCGCCCGGCGGAACGCGGCCGCTGCGCGTTCGAGCGGCGAGGCCAGTCCCATGGCCGACCCGAGATGCAGATAACGGTCGCCCAGCCAATACCACATCTCGGGATCATCCGGGTTCGCCTCCGCAGCGCGTTCCGCCGCAGTGATCAGCGCTGCATCGCCCGCGTATCCAGTCCGGAGCGCGTCGCCTCCCCCGACGCTCGCGGCGAGAATCAACTTCGCGCGCGCCGATAACGCGTCCTGATGCCGCCAGGCGAGCGAAACACCGCGCTGGATCATTGCCTCGGAGGCGCCTGACCAGCCTGCCGACAGCGCGAGCCCGAGCGCGGCTTGCGCGAACGTCGAGTCGCGGGTCAACGCACGGTCGAACCGCCGCACCGCGTCGTTGTAGCGGCCCGCCCGATAGGCCGACTGTCCCTCTACGTACTCGAGAATGGCCGCAAGGGGCGTAGCCGCGAGCGCTCGGCGCGCCGCTGGCTGCGCGCCGGCATCGGGCCCGTAGGGACCCAAAAGCAGCATACCCGCAAGCCGATCGACGAGTATGCTCAAACTGTCTGCCGCGCCTGTGACGCTCGCCTGTGCGAGCAGCGTCCCACTCGGTACCGCGCGCAGGTCCGCCGCAAGCACCAGGTGAGCAGGAGTTCCAACGACACTTCCGCGGAGAACGCGACCGGCCCCCAGTTGCTCCGCCAATTGGATGTTCACTGTCGGCATCGAGCCCGCACCGCGCGCGGACGCACGCTCCCAGGCCCTTAATACGGCGCTTGGAGCGACCGCGCGGAGGCTGGCGTCCCGATCACCCGTGAGCCGGATGGCGAGGAGATCCACCATTCCTCTCGCCAGGAATCCGAGCGCCGTATCGGCGCTCGCGACGTCGAACGGCAGGACTGCGATCACCTTCGCATCGACAGCCATGGCGGCCGACGCGGCGCCCCGGGTACGGAGAACCGTCCAGAAAATGCCGAGACTCGTGAACCCAGCGAGGGCCGCGATCGCGTTCCGTGCCAGAAACCGCCTGCCCCTGCTTTGCCCCGTCACGCGCGCAGGACGTCGGGTGGTGACACTCTCGTGATCCCGCGGATCCTCGGGGGCCGAAACGCGTCGAGCGGCCTCCGTGCGCGCAGCGAGCCGGTCTCGCTCTGAGCGTACCCAGCGGTCGAACTCCGGTACATCGCCGAGCGAGATCCCGTCGAGAAAGGGACCGCGATAAAAAGCAAGCGCCCGCTCGGTCTCTCCGCGGTCGAGCGCCGCTTCGAGTTCGCTTACGTCGCTCGTGACGACGATCGGATTGAGCCGGAGACAATCGCCGTGCACGATCAGGAGATCCGGCGCCTGGAGATCGCGGCGAAGGGCATAGAGCGTCTGCTTGAGGATGTTTCGGGCGCGCGCCGGCGTGCTGTCCGGCCACAGATGCAGCAGCACGTCGTCACGGGATCGCCCGCGGTCGCCCGCCGTTGCGAGTAACGCGAGCAGGGCGAGTGGACGACGCTGCAGGGCTGCACCGCTCAGCGGTGCCGGTGGCACGTCGATCGGCGTGAGCGGTGCTCCCGATGCGAGGTGCTCAGTCATGCGGCCGATGGAGAGCTGGCCCAGCATGCGAAGGAGGAACATCGCGACAGGTCACCAATGGAGGAACGGCGGCAGTTGACCGCGTTTGACCGGCGTTTGACGACGGCGGAAGATCGTACGGCGCCCGCGATGGTTGCGCAACAGGCGCGGGCATGCAACCGTCCCCGTACGGATGGTTCCCGTTCAAATCCCCTTATCCAGAAATGCTCGATGATCGCAACACGGAACATCGCCCTGGGCATTCATTGGCTCCTGCTGGTGACCTCCATCGCGGGATGGGCAGGTGGCGATACCACCGGAACATCCCAGCCGGATTCGTACCCAATACTGATCGCGACTTGAGCCAATTGGGCCGGCGCCCTGCGAACGAGCCGGCGCATCGAATCAGGCCGCGCCTTGCATGGGCGGGTGGTCGAGACACAACTCGCTTCCAAAACGCCCGTTCCAACCACCCCACCGATGACCACTACAACTCGACGTGCAGTGCAAATCCGGAAGCTCCTCGCGCTCGCCGGCCTCGCGCTCGGCGCCACATGCGGGGGCGGCGCGACGGAAAACGGGAGCGACGGCGGGCCAGACACCGTCGCGCCCATCACGATCTCCATCAACCCGAGCGTCATCGTCGCGCCCCAAGGTCGCACCGTGACCGCCGCCGTCACGTTCACGCGAACCGCCAACTCGACCGACGCGGTCACGCTGAGCGCCAGGGGCCTCTCCGATGGCGTGACGGCAACGTTCAATCCCGCCTCGTTCACGAGTCATACCGGGGCGAGCCAGCTCGTGATCACGACGGCGGCAACGGCTCCGCCTCGAACCGACACTCTGCTCATCGACGCCCGGGGCCCGGCCAGCGCATCGAACCCCGAAGGCGGCACGATCGGAGCCAACCTGCTCGTCACACTACCATCGGTGGGCGTGTCGAAGATAGGCACGGGTTCCGGGACGATCACCTCGATGCCCGCGGGCATCACCTGTGGGGGGACGTGCTCGGGAAGTTTTGCCTATGGGACCCCCATAACACTCACGGCGGCGCCATCGCAGAGCAGCGTCTTTGCCGGCTGGTCCGGTGCGTGCTCGGGGACGACGCCGACTTGCGAGCTGACGGCGGGCGGAACCCAGGGAGTTGCAATCGCGACCTTCAACAGTACGACGCCGAGCTTTTCTCTCGCGGTCGCTCCGACAACGGTGGCGGTGGCGCAGGGCGGGAACAGCAGCGCCACCGTGACACTCACGCGGAACAACGGCTTCGCCGGCGCAGTGAACCTCGCGGTCACGGGGGCGCCGCAAGGCCTCACGGTGACGCCGAATCCGGCCAGCATCACCGGCACGACGTCCTCGCTGACCATTGCGCCGAGCCTGGCGCTCGCGTCCGGAAGCTACCCGGTCACGATCACAGCCGCCGGGAACGGAGTAGCGCAGCAGACCGCAACGCTGGGCGTGCAGGTCACGCCGGGACAGGGTGGAAGCGGAAACGTGGCGATGAGCTTCGCCGCCTGCGATCCCAGCACCGTGCCCATCTGGTTCGCGGTGCAGGCCGGCAACGGGGCATGGACGCGCGTCACGGCAGGGGCAAACAACACGTACATCTTCACACCTGGTGCGACGGGAGGCCTCGCGTACGTCATACCCGACGCGACGGGCGCAAAGTCGACGCAGGTGCTCTATGGCACCGCCGCGGAGATCACCGCGGTCGCGGCCGGCCCCGGGCCCTGCAGCAACCCGCAGACCGGGACGAAGCGGGTCAACGGAACGGCGACACGCTTTGGGAGTCGGGTAACCGTGCTGATCGGAGGTGCCGACACGACATGGAATGCCGTCAACGGTCCATCGTATTCGCTGTTCAACGCTCCCGCGGGAAAGCGCGACCTCGTTGCCGTGGTGCCGGGAACATTCGGGAACGGTGACCCGGCGCTTCAAAGAATGATCATCCGCCGAAACGTCGAGTATGCGAACAATGCAACGGCACCCCCGCTCGACTTTGGTGTCGAGTCGTTCGCGCCGGTCCAACACTTTCTCACACTCAGCAATCTGACAGGCGATCAGAGCGCGGCCGAGGTGGTGTTCGCGACAACGAATGGTGAATTCAATTACTTCTCGAACGCCGGCCATTTCTTTGCGGGCATCGGGACTGACGGCATCGTCACGTACGGAATCCCGGATTCCCTCCTCCAATCGGGCGATTTCCAGATCGCGAGCGTGTTCGCGACCGCGAGCGACGGAAGGTCGTTCCGGGGTGTGCAGTCGATGGTGCATTCGGTCGCGGATCGGACGGTCACGTTCGGACCCGCGCTCGCGACGCCGAGCGTCACGACCATCGGCGCCAGCCCATACTTGCGACTGCGAGTCCAGTTGCCGTTACAGAACGCCTACAATGCCGCAGTGAGCGGCGAGTACACTCAGGGCGGAAACGGGATGAGTATTAGCGCCACTGCCGGCTATTTTACTGGCACACAAGCGAGCTGGATCATCGATGTACCAGATCTCACAAGTGCCGGCTACGATCCGGCATGGGGCCTCAAGGCCGGCGCAACTCTGTCATGGGAGGTAAGTGCCGTGGGTGGCAACGTCCTGCCATTTGCCGGCGCACTCGGTGTCGATGGCGCGCAGATTTTGGTGGCGGGCACGAGCAACGATGCGGCAGCATTCAGCGTTGCTGCTCGCCGAACGCAGGGTTGGTATCGACCCGCGCGTTCGATCGGGAAACCTTTCCCAAGATTCTAGTCTAACCGCGCTCCACAACGGCGATGCCTGGGCTGGGTGGAGCATTTCGGGCGGATCGACATCGTGCGACTGTTCCGCGCGTCGGCGAGCCGGCGTGACGGCGGGGAACAGAAAGATGAACCGGGCTCGTGAAAACCGCGGGGTGCCTCCTGGAAGGTCTCCGGCCCAGTCTCCGGCTGACGAGCTCTTGTACCGCGCCCGTGACCCGCGACCACACGTCGCGGACGGCTCGGTGATATCTTGATTATGTCGCGTCGGCGACTGAAGGCCCGTTTCGGGCCGATTCATCTTCCGTCATCGGATTGCCGCCGTCTGGTCTGGGCTCTCCCGCTGCCGACTGGTGAGTGCATGGCACTCCAAGAGGAAGCGAGGGCGGTATGGCCTCCGGATCAAGTGGACGGCGGCGCGGAGCCGCGGGGCGCTCGCATGCTCGCTCGCGGCGGAGCACTCGTGACGCAACCAGCTCGAACCGCGCCGCCGACAACACCGTGGACGACAAGGCGCATCGCCTCGGTGTGCCCGCGCCGGAGGGGGGCGGAAATCGCATCCTCGCGTCGTTGCCGGATGATGAACGGTCGGTTATCCGTTCGAGCCTCGCTGAAGTCAGCCTCGAGACCGGTCAAGTGCTGTACGAACAGCATGGATCGATCGATTACGCATACTTCCCCGACACCGCCGTCGTCTCTCTCCTCAGTCGCATGGAGAACGACGCCGTCGTGGAAGTCGGCACGATCGGGAACGAAGGTGCCGTTGGCCTGAGCCTCTTCCTCGGCGCGACAATTTCGGTGCCGGAAACGCTGGCGCAGGTTCCCGGGACGGCGCAACGGATGTCCGCCAGCGACTTCCGTTCGGCGATCATTGACCTTCCCCGGTTTCGCGACATTCTCGCGCGCTGCACGCACGCCTTCATGACGCAGGTTTCGCAGACCGCGGCGTGCAACCGATTGCATGGCATCGAGGAACGGGCCGCACGGTGGCTGCTGCTCACTCACGATCGCGTCGGCGGAGCGGACACGTTTCGCCTCACACATCAGTTCTTGTCGTTCATGCTGGGCGTGCGTCGCGCAGGCGTGACTGAAGCCCTCGGAGCGCTCATGCGCTCGGGACTCATGTCCTCCGACAACGGCCGCGTCACGATCATCGACCGACGTGGGCTCGAGGCAGCCTCCTGCGAGTGCTACGCGATCGTTGGTCGATATGCCGGAGAGCCGTTTGGCGACTCATGAGTCCTGGCAACCGTACGATGTACGATTACGTACAACCAAATCGGCGTAAGTTGAACGCTGCCTAGCACTTGCGTAGTCGATGGCCGCCGCTAACATCGCATCTATCGGATGCACTGTCGGATCATCAACGACAGCTGGCAGATCGTCAGGAGGAGAAGGCTGGTGCGGCCCGCCGAGTGGTTCTCGCGAAGACGAAATAGCGCGCCGGTTCCTGAGACGGCACCGCGCAATGCGGACGAAGCGCTCAGCGCGTTAGAGGCTGCAATTCGCAAGCGTGGACGCGATGGATCGGACGGCGAGAGTTGGCGTCCACTTGTTCTTGCGTACTGCGACCATGCCCGCAACGAGCGACTGACGCCCGAGCACATGCTCGTTCGTCTGAAGCACGCGCTCGACGACGCCCTGATAGCGGTCAGCAACGACCCGATGCAGCGAGACGAGACGCGAACGAGCGTCGTCAAGCTCGCGATCGACGCCTACTATGACGACGGGCGCGAATGACGACGACCGCGCGCGCAGCGTTCGGCGGCGCGCGCGCGCGGTCGTGTTGCTGCAACAAGTCGTGGCGACCCGACCGGTCGACATCGATGCGTTGTCTGAAGCGCTCGTGGTCAGTCGTACGACCCTGCACGGGTATCTCTCGGGCAACACGTCCATTCCGCTCGAGCGTCAGTTGTGCCTGGCGCTGTTCGTGATCGAACATGTTCCCGAGCTTGCGCGACAAGGGCACCGGCTTCGCGCGCAGGTCGCGGCCGCGATCGCCTTTCAGGAGCACGCCACCGTGACGCATCAGCAGCCACCGCCGGCGATGAGGAAATGACCGGGCGTTCCGCGCGCTCCCTGCGGATTTCAGTAGACTCCCTGCACGACGGAATGTCACTTGCTTCGGGTGACGTTCGAGCGTCCGGTGGATCGGCGGTCATACCGAGTCCGATGCGGATCGCGAGATCCTGCCGAGGTCCCTCGTCTATCCAGCGTCGGAGCAGATCATGAGACGAAGAGGTTTCCTGAAAGGGTCTAGGTTTGCTGCTGTCTCCGTTATTGCCGGTTGGTGGCATTGTGCCTGGGGCAGGTAACACGCGCCCACGGCGATCGCCTCCAAGAGTCGAGACCGCCGACGGCGCGCAGCTTTTCATCCGCGAGTGGGGTGCAGGACGTCCAGTCGTCTTCATCCATGGCTGGGCTGTGAACTGCGATGTGTGGCAATACGTGATGGCATCGCTGTCCGCCCACGCGAGGTGCATTGCGTATGACAAACGCGGTCATGGACGGAGCACCGATCCCGCCACGCAATACGACTACGACACGCTGGCGGACGATCTCGCCTCGGTGCTGGATCGGCTCGATTTGCACGATACCGTCCTCGTCGGTCACTCGATGGGATCGCCCGAGATCGTACGTTATCTAAGTCGACATGGGTCGCGACGCGTGGCCAGACTGGTGCTGGTCTCCTCCGCGCTGCCGTTTATGCTTCGAACGCCGGACAATCCGGAAGGCATAGACGCCGGGGTATTCGAAGAACGTCGTCGGCAATGGCTCGTCGATATGCCAAAGTTCCTTGCTGCGAACGCACGTTCGTTCGTCCTGCCGGACACCTCCGCGGAAACTGTCGCTTGGTTGGCGGGCCTCGGTGGCCAGGCATCGCTCCAAGCCCTCATCCAATTGAATCATACCGTCACCGAAACTGACCTTCGCGGCGACGTCGAGCAGATCAAGCTACCCACTCTGATCATCCATGGATCTCAGGATCAATCCGCGCCGCTCGACCTTACGAGCAAGCGGGTCGCGTCCATGGTCGCCGGTAGTACACTCCGCCTATACGACGGCGCGCCGCACGGATTGCTGCTCACGCACCAGCAGCGGTTGAGCTCCGATCTCTTGGGATGGATCCAGGCTTGAATCGTCGCGCTCGACAACCCGGCCAACCAGGACGCTAGAAGCTGAGTGTCGTTGGCGGCCCGGCCTTCACCGCTCGGAGTGTCTGTGCGCCGAATATCCACCGTTTTGAGACTCAGCCCATGATTCGGCCGTAGCCACGTCCGGAGCCCAGATGGCCAAGGTAGAGCAAAGAGGCACCGTCGACGCCCAGTCATTTTGAAGGTGAGGAGGCCCCGGGAGGCGCCATCACCGGCGGACGAAGAGAAGTACGGCAGCGATCCCGCGCTGGACGCGCCTTCGGTGACAACCCAGATCCTTCCTATCCCGAACGCGAATGACGCTCGCACACACCAACGCCCAACACCGTGGGTCGTAGGGTCATGGGGCAACGATCGTTCGACCCGGAGCAGATGGTTGAAAGGGTACGCGCCGCGCAGGCCGGCAGCGTGCAGGCGTTCGCCGAATTGGTACGGTCGTTTCAGGACCTCGCTGTAGGCTACGCAACCTCGATCCTCTGCGATCACCATCTGGCCGAAGATGCCGCCCAGGAGGCGTTCGTCGAGGCGCACCGCGCGTTGCCGTCTCTCCGCGAGCCGGCCGCATTTGTAGCTTGGCTCCGCACCATCATCGTCAAGCATTGCGATCGAATGACCCGGCGACGTCGACATCCCGTGACCGCATTGGACGCCGGGCTCGGCGTTGCATCGCCTGATCCGACACCACACGAGGCCGTCGAGAGGAGCGATCTCGCTGCCGCCGTGCGAGCGGCCGTTGCAGCACTGCCGAGCGCTGAACGCGAAGTAGTCTTGCTCTACTATATGGGCGACGAGTCCCAGGAATCGATCGCGGCGTTCTTGAACGTTACCGCCAACACCGTGAAGACGAGACTCTATGCGGCACGCCGGCGGCTGAAAAAGCATATGACACATCACATCGAGGCATCGTTGCGAGAGGACCGCCCATCAAGCAATCCGCGCTTTGTGCAACGAGTCATCAGCGCGGCGCTTTCGCTTCAGGTGTACGCAGTCGACAGCCGCGGGAACACGCACGATGCGGGATCGACGATCGCCTCGCGGGCGGTGACGTTGCCGAGCGGAGCCGCATGCGTGATCGAGCCGCGACAGACACTTTCGTCAGCCGACTGGGATACGATCATCCGGCTGATCGCCGACCTGAACATCGAGGGTCTCGTCGTCGAGGGGCAGATGACCGACGCGATGCTCGAGCGGATCGCCCTGCTCGAGCACCTCACGTACCTCAGGTTGCCAGGCTCCTCACACGTCACCGATGAGGGCATTCGCCATCTGGCGCGCCTGCAGCGACTGGAGCACCTCGACCTGACCGGAACCGGAGTCACTGACCGCGGCCTGCACGTCCTGGGCGCGTTGACCCGCCTGCGTGTCTTTCGCTGTGCCCACACCGCCGTAACGGATACCGGCCTCGCCAACCTGCGTGGTTGCAATCTTCTCGAACGAGTCCACGTGATGGGCACGGCGAGCGGAGATGGAACCATCGGCGCGCTCGCGGGAAAACCTGCGTTGTCGCATCTGAGAACTGGAAGCCGTGTCACTGACGCGGGACTCGCAATGCTGAACGACTTCCCCGTATTCAAGGTGTGGCAGGGTGGAACACCGGAGGTGGAACGATGGATGAGCTTCGATGCCGAGCCAAGTTACCTGGCCCCACGGGGATCGTTCACCAACGCGGGACTCGCGCAGCTCGCCGGCCTCGAGGGGCTGTTCGCCCTCAACATCGACGACAGCCGGCTGCAGATCTCCGCCGATGGGCTGCGACCGCTCGTGGGATTGCCACACCTCGGCTGGCTTGCGTTCGACGCGACCAACGAGGCAATGCCGATCATTGCGTCGATGCCACGCCTACGGTTGCTCGCCTGCCAGGACACCGCCGCCGACAACGCCGGGTTCGTTGCGCTCAGCCAATCGCGCTCCATCGAGTATCTGTGGGGCCGGCGTTGCTACAACCTCGGGGCGCGTGGCTTCTCTGCCCTCTCGGAGATCCCGACGCTTCGCGGCCTGTCGGTAAGCTGCAAGAACGTAGATGACTCCGCGCTCGCCGCGTTGCCGAGCTTCCCGGCGCTCCGCGAGTTCATGCCGATGGACGTGTCCGACGACGGCTTCCGTCACATCGCGAGATGTGACTTGCTGGAGTCGCTGATCTGCATGTATTGCGAGGACACGACCGACGCCGCGACCGAGCACATCGCGCGATTGCCCCGTCTGAAAAAGTACTCGGCGTGGACGACGAGGATCACGGATCGCAGCCTGCAAGTGCTGTCCGGCATCCCGTCATTGGAGAGCGTGCTGCTCCATTACACGCGTGATGTCACCGATGCCGGGCTTCGCGACCTGGCGCGCCTTCCGCGGTTGAAGGAGGTCACGATCGAGGGACTCCCGCGCGTGACATCTGAAGGCGCCGATGCGTTCCCACCGGACGTCCGCGTGAACATCCTGACACAATAATATAAGACCACGCATGAGGGCCATACCCGCGCGGGCATCGCGATTCGCCCGCCATTGACGGCGATTACTTTGTAATGTAGAGTACTTTGAGACAGAAATCCATTGGGCTTTTCCGAAGAGTCGTCGTCACCTGAACTGCATCGACAATGCGATACGCCTCACCCTTCTCGGCGCTGGATGTCAGGCTCGGAGTCCGCATGCTGGCGCGATACCCGGGACTCACGCTGGTGAGCACGGTCGCGATCGCGGCCGCGGTGGGGCTGGGTGCGGCATACTTCGAGGCGGTCGACAAGTTTCTGCATCCGAGGATCGACGTTCCCGGCGGCGATCGTGTCGTTTCGATCGTCAATTGGGACCGAAAGCGGGCGGATGTCGAGCCGCGCTCCCTGCAAGATTTCGCGGTTTGGCGCACCCAGCTCAAGACCGTCGAGAATCTCGGTGCGTCGAACGCCTTTGTCCGCAACCTTGGCACCGAAGACGGCCGCGTGGAGCCGGTTCGCGGCGCCGAGGTGACGGCCAACGCGTTCCGGCTCATGGGAACGCCGCCGTTGCTTGGTCGAACGCTACTCGATCGTGACGAGGACCCCGGTGAACAGCCGGTGGTGGTCATCGGCGAACGGGTGTGGAAAACACGTTTCGACGGCGACCGCGGCGTACTGGGCCGGCGGGTGAAGGTCGGCACCGCGAGCGCGACGATCGTGGGCGTCATGCCCGACGCGTTCGCGTTTCCGGAAAACCAACGCCTCTGGCTACCGCTGCGCATCAACGGCGCGACACTCGCGCCCCGAACCGGCCCGCGAGTTACGATCTTCGGTCGCCTTGCGCCCGGCGCTTCGATAGACGATGCCCGTGCCGAGCTGCGCGTCATTGGCGCGCGCATGTCGGCCAGCAATCCGCGAACCCATGAAGATCTCCGGCCGCTGGTGATGCACTACGCCACCATCGTCGCCGAAGGCGGCGAAGGCCGATTCGTCACGCGACTGCTCTATCTCGTGAACAGTGTCTTCCTGATGCTGCTCGCGATCATGTGCACGAACGTCGCGACGCTCGTTTTCGCCCGGACGGCGACGCGCAGTTGAGAGATTACCGTCCGGAGCGCGCTCGGAGCGAGTCGCGGCCGCATCGTCGGCCAGTTGTTCAGCGAGGCGCTCGTGCTGACCGCCGTTGGCACGATCGTCGGCCTCGTATTGTCGAGAGTTGCGCTACGCCTGGCGCTGGGTCAATTCGCGGCGAATGACACGCTGCCGTTCTGGGTCGACGAGACCCTGTCGTGGAGAACCGTGTTCTACGCCGCCGGGCTTGCCGTATTCGGCGCCACCGTGGTCGGCATGCTGCCGGCCATGCGCGCGACTCGCGTGAACATTCAGGACATGCTGCGCAGCGACAGTACCGGTCGCGCCGGCCTCAAGTTCGGCGGATTCTGGACTGCCGTGATCATCGTGCAGGTCGCGATCTCCGTCGCGTTCATCCCCCTCGCCGCGCGCGCCGTCTTCAAGGCCAACCGATTCGACGAACGTGCGGCCGCGATCGGCGCTAAACGGTTTCTCGCCGCGCACGTCGCGATCGACCGCGACGACGTCGGCCTGGATTCTGCCACCTACGCCAGACGCGTTCGCAACAGCTTCGATGCATTGGAGCGTCGCCTGAGCGCGGAGCCCGGCGTCGAAGGCGTTGCGTTTGCGGACCGTCTTCCCGTCGAGGATCAGCTCAAGTACGGATTCGGCGTCGACACATTGGCCGGCGCACCCCGCGACGGATTGCGCGCGAGCGCGCTGGTGTACGTATCCCGTGGCTACTTCGGCGCGTTCGGCGCTTCGATCATCGACGGTCGCGATTTTGCGCCGTTCGAGTACGAGACACTGGGAGGACGCGTCTTGATCGTGAACCGGGCGTTCGCGCGCAACGTGTTCGGCCAGCGTAACCCCATTGGCCAGCGCATCCGGCTCCTGAGCTATGACGCCGACGAGACGCTGTTCGGCATCGACAAGGAGCAGTGGCTCGAGATCGTGGGGGTCGTGAACAACTTTGGCCCAGAGGATTTGGCGCCTTCAGAGCAGGCGGCGATGTATCGTCCGACCCTTCCCGGCGGCGGCCCAGCGTCGAACCTCGCGCTGCGCGTGCGCGATCCCCATGCGTTCGCCTCGCGCTTGCGAGCGATCGCCGCCGAGGTTGACCTGACGATCCGACTGACGGATGTCCAACAACTTGACAAAGTCGGCGGCGAGCAGGCTCGGATCAACTGGACACTGACCGCCGTGGCGTGGCTCGTGGTCTTCCTCGTGCTGATGCTATCCGCGACAGGCATTCACGCTCTCATGTCGTTCACGGTTGCGCGTCGGACGCGCGAGATCGGCATTCGCGCCGCCCTCGGCGCGCCTCGTGACCGGCTGCTGGCCGCCATTTTCTCGCGCGCATTGCTTCAGATTGGCACCGGAATCGTGGTCGGCAACGGTCTCGCGGCGATCGCGGGATTAGGATCGGCGCGACAGTTGGTACTGCTGATTGCCGCGGACGCAATCATGCTGATCGTGGGGCTTGCCGCCTGCGCCGATCCGGTGCGGCGCGCGCTCCGGATCGATCCGATGGAGGCGCTGCGAGCCGAGTGAGCCTCGTGCCGCCCAGGTGAGCCGAAGCGCGTGTCGATGGCTGCGTGGCTGATGTCCCGCCGATTGCGAGGCTGCGTTTCAGATCGTATTGTCCGATACATAGACTTGCGATGGGAGACACTCATGCGTTCGGCTTCCGGCGAACTGCCGCAAGGCACCCGCGGGATTCTGATTCTCGAGGCGCGCTGCTGTTGGCACGGGCGCACGGGTACAGTGTGGCGCAGCTGACGCAACACGAGGGTTCGCGGGCGAGAAGCACAGGACGGCGCCAGTGGTTCGACCACGTGCGTTCCGATTCCCGGCTCGCCCTGCGTGGTTTCCGGCGCACACCGGGATTCTTCGTGGCCGCAGTAACCATCCTCGGTATCGGCATCGGCGCATCAGTCGCGATGTTCGCCGTGTTTCGAACGGTGCTCGTGAAGCAACTGCCCGTGCGCGATCAGGACCGGATTGTGGTGATGTGGACGTACCGTATCCCCGGATCGGACTACGCTCCCGACCCACACCTCTTGGAGCCGTTCCGTCGCTCATCTCGCACGCTCAGCGAGTTCGCCGGCGTGGCCCACTGGGGCGCCACAACGGCTCCGTTCACCATCGGCGATCGCACATTCGCCATGAAGCAAGGCATGGTGACCGCGAACTTTTTCGACGTCCTCGGCGCACGGCCGCTGCTTGGAAGTTTCTTCCGTCGCGAGGATGAGGAAACCGCGTTCGCACCACTTGGGGTAGTTGGCGGCACACCGCGGCGCAAGATCGTGCTCGCGTACGAGGCGTGGCGCACGAAGCTGGGCGGCGATTCGAGTGTCATCGGCAAACAGGTCGTCGATCCTGCAACCAAGTGGACGTATACCGTCGTCGGCGTCGCACCGCCGGGACTGGCGTATCCGGCCGGCGTCGACTTCTGGTTACCGATGCGCGGCGGATGGAAGGCGACGACCTCGGTAGTCGTCGTCGGACGTCTCGCGCCCGGAGCGACGCTCGCCGGAGCGCGCGCCGAGTACGTCGCGTTCACTGAGCGCGCCGATCCGGCCTACAAGATCACCGGCGCGCACGCCGCGACGTTCACCGAAACCGTCGTCGGCGACGTCCGGCTCGTCCTCGGCATCCTGACCGCGGCGGTTGCCCTGCTCCTCCTGATCGCGTGCCTCAACGTCGGCAATCTCCTGCTCTTCCGTGCCTCGGGTCGGACGCGCGAGCTCGCCGTGCGTCGAGCGCTCGGCGCGCAGTTCGGTGACATTGCTTGGCAACTCCTCGTCGAATCGGCGCTGCTCGCCGTCGCGGGTGGATTGCTTGGACTGCTCCTCGCAACGGCGTTGATTCGCAATCTCGGTCTCATCGCGCCGCACAATCTCCCCCGACTGGACGAGGTTCGGCTCGCGAGCGCGCCGATCGTTCCGACGGTCGGCATCACCGCGCTCACCGTTCTGCTGTTCGGTGTTCTGCCGACGCTCTTGATCGCGCAGGCCGACGTCGCCTCACCACTCCGTCTGGGCGCTCGAACAGGGCACGACACGCGAGGCCGCCGGCTCGTTCGACAGACGCTCGTCGCGTCGCAAGTGGCGCTGGCGCTCGTGATGCTCGCGGGCGCGGCGCTGCTTGCGCGTAGCCTCGGGCGTTTGCAAGGCAGCGATATCGGCTTCGACCGCCAGCACGTGCTGGCCGTATCGTTCACGCCCGACTGGGTGCACGACACGACGCCGCAGATGCTCACGGACGTCGCGCAACGCATGCAGCGGCGGTTGACGTCGATCCCGGGAATCGTCGCGTCGACGCCACTCGTCGTTCCGCCGATGGTCGGCACAGGCGTATGGCAGGTCCGCTTCACGAAACCCGGGCAGTCCACTGATCAGGCCGCGTCGAACGCGACGACGTCCGGGGACGTCATCGGACCAGGATATTTCCGCACCTTCGGGATTCCGATCATTCGCGGCCGTGGCTTCACGGACGCCGACGACGGCTCGGCCCCGCTGGTCATGATTGTGAACGAATCGTTCGCGCGCACCTACTGGCCCGGCGAAGACGCGCTCGGAAAGCGGTTGCGGATGCCGGGGGCCGCAGCGGCGGTCGGCGGCGGCAACGGATGGCGGACCGTCGTTGGCGTCGCCAAGGACGCGCACATTCGTGTCCTCCGAGAATCGTCGCCAATCGCCTACCTCCCAGTGGGGCAAGGATTCTGGCAAGGCTATTTCGCGATTCGCGCGACGGAATCCCCGGCGGTACTGGCGCCGATGCTCCGTGCCGCGCTCTCGGAAGTGGCTCCAACGACGCAACTGTATGATGTCCGCTCGATGGACGACGTGCTTGCGCCATCTCTGGCTGAGCCACGACTTGGCACAATGCTGATGACGAGTTTCGGCCTTGTCGCGCTGCTGCTCGCGGCGATCGGACTGTACGGCGTGATGGCATCGCTGGTGCGGGATCAAACGCGCGAGATTGGTATTCGGATCGCGCTAGGGGCCTCGATTGGTCACGTGCGAGCCGAGGTGCTTGGCCGCGCCGGCATTGTCATAGGCGTGGGCGCGATTGCGGGGCTGGCAGGAGCGCTGGCGACGTCTCGCGTGCTTTCGGCTTTGCTCTTTCAGGTCAGCCCATCCGATCCCGTATCCCTCGGCGGAGCATGTATTTTGCTCCTGCTCGTCGGCGGGCTCGCTGCATATGTCCCCGCACGTCGCGCGACTCGCATCGACCCCGTGCAAGCGCTGCGAGCTGAGTGATGACCGCGGTTCAACGTGCCAAACTCCTTTCACGCGGCTCGTCGCCGACCAAGCGCTGAATCTCCACGTCGTGAAGGACATGCGGGGGAAAAATGGGGACGCCCGCTGCGAGCGCGGTTGCACACGCTCGCGACTAGGCAGCCACCCAGATACTGGAGCAAACTGATGATCGGCCTGCCTCGCGTGCTCGCAGCTGCGTTCGTCCTGGTAGCCGTGCCGCCCACACTCCGCGCACAAGGCGACAGTTTGGCTCCCCCTCGCTCGCAACAGCAGTTGGCGGAGCGGTATCGACGGGCGCACGCCGAACACAATGTCGAGGCAATCAAGAGACTGGTCTATTGGGGAGCGAGCACCGAACGCACTCGCACTCTGGTCTCGAGCTTCATCGAACACGACGTAACCAACGCCCTACTGCGAGTGTCGGTCGTCGGACTCGATCCGAGCGACAGAGTCGAGTACACGCAGGACGGCGTCACTTATCGCATGACGCTTCCGCCAACCGCCAAGCTGAGACTCGATTTCGTGCCACGCTCCGCACACGGCGGCACGTACAAATCCGAGCAAACATCCTATTTTATCGGCGCACGGAACGGGGAATACTGGCTGGTGACGGCGGAGCCGGTTCCGCGGCTATGAGAATACGCACGGTGATGGCACGCAGTCGCTCGACAGCTCGACATCGGGGCTCCGAGGCTTCGGCTCGCGAGCGGTCGGGAACGCGCCATGCTTCCGGCAGATCTCGACGACCTTCGTCTCCTTCTCCTTCCTGGCCGCGTCGCTCAGAATGGCGACGAGCTGTTCTGCGGTGAAGCGCGATTTCTTCACGGGTCCGTTCCCTCGTGGGAACCAGAACTCCCCGGCACCATCGTCCCGCCCGCCTTCGACGGCGCCGCATCGTCCCAATTCACGATTGCATTGAAGATCATGTTGAACTCCCTATGGCTCTGCCACCGATACGCGGGGTTGTTCGCGAACAACGCCAAAGTAGAACACCTGTGAGCCTGGCCGAATTTGACGGATCGTGTCGCCGGCGTAGCCGTAGAAGATGGGGCTCTCGGTGCCAAGTCCCTCCTGTCACGGCTTCGCCTTCCCCGCCGGCTGCGTCTTTGCCTTGGACTCCGCATAGGCGCGCATCGCTTCCTTCAAATCGACGCGCCAGAGCGTCGAACCGCGACCGTGCTCGGCGGGAACGAGAATGGCGTGCCCGTCCGGCGACAACTGGTAGCCCCACATCTTGCTCGTCTCGTTCTTCGTCACGTTCTGTGGCGGCTCGTCGGCTCGTACCGGGTAGCGCCAGATAGAAGTCTGGGCCCAGTTCTTCTCGGATTGGAGATAAAAAACCGCCTTGCTGTCCGGCGTCCACACGGCTTCGTAGCCACCATCACCAATCGCGATGAACCGCGTCTGGGCGGGAGTCGCAATCGGGATGAACGCCAGCTCGGCGGCCGTCTGCTTGGCGGTGTCGCGCCCGTAGACGGTGGCGGCGATCATCTTGGCATTGGGTGAGATCACGATCTCGTCGAGGTTGCCGAGCAACGTGAGAACGGGAGATGCTAGACCGGTCGGGCCGTGCGCCACGTACAGGGTCGACGAGTCGCCGCGGAGCTGAGTCCAGGCCACCAGATCGCCCTCGACGGCAAAGTGAGAGCGGCGCACACTCGGTCGCGAAAAGCTCCGAATCAGCCGCGTCGGTCCCGACGCGGTCGCGCCGCGAAGCTCCACGCTATCGGCATCGATTTGCGTGTAGACGAACTCACCATGGTTCGTCCCGTACCAATCGCCGCCGGCCGTGAGCGGGTTCGGTCGCGGATCCGCCCGGTCCGCGAGCCTGCGCGCGAGCTTGGTCTGCATGTCGACCACGTACGCGAACTGCCGCTCGGAATGGTTCATCGAGTCGACGACGAATTTGACGTATCGCCCGTCGGGCGACACCGCCGTTCGGGTCGCGTGAGCCCACGACGCGATCGACAGGTTCCTGGGTCGAAAGCTCTCCACCTGGCGATGCGTGCCGTCGAGGTTCGCTGACGCCATCGTCCACGAGCTGTCTTCCCCAGTCGAGTATCGAATGCGGCTGCCGTCCTGTGACCAGCCGATCGGCCACTCGTAGGTTCGGCCCTCGCTCACCGGTCGTGCGCTGCCGTCGAGCGCGATCAGCCGAATGGGCGCCACGAATTTCTCCGACGCGGTGAGGACGGCGCTTCCGTCGCTCGTCGGCACGGCCTGACCCGCATTCCCGGACTCCCCCGCTCCGAGGTCGAAGTCCGCCGTGGTGTCCCCGGTGAAGCTGACGAGGTGCGCGTGACGGTGATTCCCGGCGGCGTACATCTGAAACACCTGCTGGAGCGACGGAAGCGGCAGGGTCCACTTGCCTGCTCCCGGTCGAATCAGCTTGTCGACGACTCGCTCGACCGGGCCGCCGGCGGTCGAGACCCGCACGACAGCAGGGCGCATCACGTCGAAGTCACGGATCACGAAATACAGAAAACGATCGTCGGGCGAAAATGCGAGCGATGCAGGATTGGCGTTGGCGCCGAACTCGGCCAGCGTGGTGGCGCGTCCGCCCGTGGCCGCCACGAGCCGCACGGCCCGTTGCGAGCCTGACAGAGTCGTCACGTACGCAATCCGGGCACCGTTTGCCGAGATCGCGAACCGATCGGTGTTGTCGAGGGTCACCCGCCGCGGTGCACCCACCGCATGTCCTGTCTTGGGATCGATGCCAAGGGCCATGACGCCGTTCGTCCGGTCCGATACGAACGCGATGCGATCGCCCGCCGGGAACCACGCCGGAGTTCCGTCGACGTGGGTCCCGCTGGTGAGGGCAATCGGTGCGCCGCCCCGAACGCTCGAGATCCACAGATTGGAGCGGCCCAAGTCGTACGTTCCAAACGCGACCCAGCGACCGTCTGGCGACAGCACCGGATCCGAGATGCTGAGCGAGTCCGTGACGAACAGCTTGGTGTGAAAGGGCGGCACCTTCTCGGCGGACCGCTGCGCCGAGAGCGGCGGAACGGCAACCGTGAGGGCGGCGAAGAGCGTGGTAAGCGTGGTAAGCAACACGGGACGCATGCACATTGTGAACTCTCGGGTGAGGGCCGAGGGCGCTCGAGGCAACGGGGAGGCCAGATGCTCGCGCGGCCGTAATGCCTTTCCACGACGGAGCTTGGGCGCTAAGCCCAAGCTCCGTGGCTCTGGGCGATGGTAACGTGGCGTAGCTAAGTTGCGCGTCGTTCCGTTACCACGATGCCGTGTCGCTCGAGGATGCGATCGAGACGCGGGCGCGAGATGCCGAGCAGCCGGCACGTCTGCCGCTTGTTCCAGCCCGTCTCGCGCAGCACGCGCTCCACGTGCGCCCGCTCGAGATCGTCGAGCGTTTGGGCCGGGCGCTCCGGCGCGTTCGCCACCGACTTGGCATCGGCCGACGGAGTTCGCGTGGAGAGGTCCGCCGCCGCGATCGTCGACCCGGTACTCAGTGCCGCGGCGCGCAGCAGTGCGTTCTCCAGCTCGCGTACGTTGCCCGGCCAGTCCAGCGATTCGAGCGTAGCCACGGCGTCGGGTGCCAGTCGCATTTGCCCGCGGTGCAGCTCTCGCGCGGCCTTGGCCATAAGATGCCGCGCCAGGGGCGCGATATCGCCGCGCCGTTCGCGGAGCGGCGGAACGGTGATCTCCACCACGCGCAGCCGAAAATACAAGTCTTCTCTGAACTGCCCCGCCGCGACCAGCGTCTCCAGATCACGATGGGTGGCCGCTACGACCCGCGCCTCGGTGCGGCGCGGGCGCTCGCCGCCGAGTGGGTAGAACTCCCGCTCCTGCAGCACGCGCAGCAGCTTGGCCTGAAACGCCGGGCTCGTATCGCCGCTCTCGTCGAGGAAGATCGTCCCCTGGCCCGCCAGCTCGAACCGCCCTTTGCGATCGCCCGTGGCGCCGGTGAAGGCGCCGCGCACGTGGCCGAACAGCTCACTCTCGAGCAACTGCTCCGGCAGCGCGGTGCAGTTGACGGCGACGAATGGCTCGTCCGCGTTGCCCGAGTTGAAGTGAATCGCGCGGGCAATGACTTCCTTGCCCGTGCCCGTCTCACCGCGAATGAGCACCGGCGCGCGCGAGCGCGTCAACGTACCGATCATCTTGTAGATCGCGATCATCTTGGGGTCGCGGCCGACGAGTTGTGACAGCGCGTACGGCTCCGCTGCTTCGTGCGCGTATTGGGCGAGCCGGCGGCGCGAGCGCTGATCGCGAAGACAGCGCTCGACGGTCAAGTCGATCTGGTCGAGGTCGAGCGGTTTGACGAGATAGTCGAATGCGCCCGCCTTCATCGCCTCGATCGCGGTGCGCATGTCCTCGAAGGCCGTGATCACGATGACGTCGGTGTCCGGCCGCGCTTCTCTGAGCTTGGCCAAGAGTGCCAGTCCGTCCATCCCGCCCATGCGCACGTCGGTCACGATGAGCGACGGATCGACGGCGGCGATCTTCGACAGCGCCTCTTCGGCGCTCCTCGCCGCGGTCACGTCATGGCCGCTGTCGCGAAAGTGATTCTCGAGCGTCTCGCGAATCGATTGGTCGTCGTCGACCACCATGAGGCGCGGGCTCATGTGCCGTGCGCTCCGTGCTTGGCCGCGACGAGCGGCAGCTCGATCACGAACGACGCGCCGCGATCGACGTCCTCCACGCGAATCGTCCCGCCGTGCTCCTCGACCGTCCGCTGAGCGAGCGCGAGGCCGAGTCCCGTCCCCGAGGGCTTGGTGGTATAAAACGGCTCGAACACGCGCTCGCGCTGGTCCGCTGGAACTCCCGGCCCGCTGTCGCGGACGCGGACACGAACGGCGGCGCCGTTGCGCTCCACGTCGACCTGCACGACGCCGCCCTCGGGCGACGCCTCGCCCGCATTGAGCATCACATTCAGCAGCGCGCCGCTCAACAGATTTCCATCACCGTATAACTCCGGCCCGTCATCCTCCAGGACGCCCCGCAGGTGGAGTTGCACACCGCGGCGTTCCAGCTGCGGACGCGCGACATCGGCCGTCTGCGCCACGACTCGGCCGAGGTTCAGGCTTTTTCTCGACGCTGCGCGGGCACGTCCGAGCTGCAACACGCCGTGCACTACGCGGTCCAGTCGGTCGATCTCGCGCAGCGTGATCTCCAGCGGACGCTCGGCCTCGCCCGGCAATCGCCCAGCGCGGGCAGAGCGCTCCAATTTCTGCATGTTCAGCTTGATCGACGTGAGAGGGTTCCGAATTTCGTGCGCGATCTGTGACGCGAATCCTCCGACGACGGCCATCTGCCGGCTCCGCTCGATGTCGGCCATCATCTCGCGCACGCGGCGTGTCATGATGTGAAATGCCGACGCGAGGCGTCCGACTTCGTCCCTACCGGCGCGGGGAAGCTCCGGGTCGAGGTTCCCGCGCCCGACCGCGTCGGCGGCAAGGGTGAGCATGCCGAGCGAGCGCGTCGACCGCCAAAGCAGAATCAGAAAGGCGACGCCCGCTAGCGTTGCGGTCAGCAGCACCAGAGCGAGATTTGCGGCGCGGATCGAGGCGAATGGACCGCCGAATTCGTCCATCGACGCCGTGGCGATCACGCTCCACGCGGGCGCCGTCAACCGCACGACGGATGCGAGTCGGGCGGAGCCCTGCTCCCGATAGCTCAGTGACGAGCGAGCGCCGGCCGAATCGAGCAGCGCGGCTATTGCGTCGGAATGTTCCGCGCCGTAGACGACCCGCCCGCTGGCGCGATCGACGATGGACGTGTACCCGTCACGGCCGAATCGCGACGCCAGGGCTTCGGCCGGCAAGAGCGAGCTCAATTTGACCGCGGCGACCACACTGCGCGGCCGGCTGCTCGCCGCGGCGCTCGAATCCGTGACGACGAAACTGCCGGCGCGCGGGGCGTCGTCCGGCGTAGTGGCGCCGAGGCGATACGCTTCGCGGCGGGAGCCGGCGCCGCTTTCATCTCGAATCGA
>Ga0157370_10000241_pt1 | contig 69817 bp, 48 predicted proteins | sample C35metaG_FD_113463 | JGI IMG/M metagenome (GOLD analysis project Ga0157370, IMG submission 113463) | Corn rhizosphere microbial communities from Kellogg Biological Station, Michigan, USA - C3-5 metaG | ecosystem: Host-associated > Plants > Roots > Rhizosphere > Soil | place: USA: Michigan...
AGACCCGCAGACGATTAAGCTTCTTGAGGTCAGCGAGAACATCAAACAAAAATACATCAGCCAAAGTCAGCAAACCTCAGTATCTTTTATTCTGACAGCACTGAATCTGGCCAATCAATGTGACCTCTCTTACAAGAACAGCAAAAATCAACGACTTCAGGTAGAGTTGGCGCTGATCAAAATGTGTCACATCCCCTCAGTATTGCAATTGGCTCAATTACCGGCATCCAATTCCTTAACTGACAACGATCAGATTAAAAAAAAAACTGATGTAAAAACTGACGTACCTGCCGCTGTTCCATCTACGGCTAGCTCTCCGAAAGCACCTGAAAAACCTGCTCCGGTACCGCAAGTACAGGCCGGCAGTCCTCCTCAGCCTGCCAGACCAGTCACTCAAACAGATAAAATTGTTTTAAAGCCGCAGCCTTTGGTCAATAAGACAGGTGGTACGCTGATTCCGTCTTTAACCTCCCTGGAAAGCCTGGCCTCGGAAGCAGAGAACAATGAGCCAAAATACATAGATGGTCATGATAAAGATCCTTTCACCTTTGAGCAACTGATGTCTTTATGGAACAGTTATGCCCATAAAGCCAAAGATGAAGGCAAGATCAATATATTTACCTTACTGACCAGCAACGAACCGATACTGGAGCAGCACGAGATCACTGTATTAATAGAAAACAAAATACAGGAAGGCTTGCTCCACGAAGAAATGGTCTATTTTTTGAATTTTCTAAGGTCGCAGCTTAAAAACTTCAGCATACAAATCAAAACCAAAAAAATTGAGGTCCAGCTCAAAAACAGACTTTATACCAGTATTGAAAAATACCAGTACCTGGCACAAAAGAATCCTCAGCTGGAAGAAATGCGTAAACGTTTTAATCTCGATATTATTTAATTTTATTTTCCAGGGGGTGCATCATTGATTGGATAACCCTCTTCATCCAGATCAGGACGATCATCTTCCGGTGTTCTGGCCAGAAATTCATCTTCAGGCTCCACCTCGACAATACTGCCATTATCTACATGCATTCCCAGGTCAACTAAACCTTGCTCCGCTTTATCTGCGGGTTTAGCATATTCGTCTCCTACATAGGGATTGGCCTCATCATAATCTGAATTCTCATCACCTCCATTTGCAGCCGCTGTATCGTAAGGCAAAGGATGATCATATTCTTTATCATTGCCTTTTACATCATACTCAAAACTGTTCTTCTCTTCATCGTAAGAGAGATTCTTGAAATCTCTGGTCTCCCCCAATTCAAAACCATGTAATCTGCCATTCGACTTTTGATTTCCGCCGGTGTTGTTGTTGTTTGTACTCATGACGCTTAATTTTATATCATAATAACGTTATTAAATCTTTAATTGTTTTCGGAATTTACCGGAAACCGAGGCTATAAACTCAAAATTTATATCTTTGTTTTTTTATAATCAATTAAAATTGAATCCATAATATGTCTGTACAAAAAATTAAAGTAACCCAGCCCGTTGTAGAGTTAGATGGTGACGAGATGACCCGCATCATTTGGAAATTCATCAAAGATAAACTGATCCTTCCTTATTTAGATCTTGATATTAAATATTATGACCTGGGTATTGAGTATCGTGATGAAACTGATGATCAGGTAACGATCGACGCCGCTGAAGCCATTAAAAAATATGGTGTAGGGATTAAATGTGCGACCATCACTCCTGATGAGCAGCGCGTTAAAGAATTTAATTTGAAACAAATGTGGAAATCACCTAACGGAACCATCCGTAATATCCTTGATGGTACTGTTTTCCGTGAACCAATTGTAATGAGCAATGTTCCTCGTCTGGTTCCAAACTGGACAGCTCCGATCTGCATTGGCCGTCATGCTTTTGGTGATCAGTACCGTGCTACAGATTTGGTAACCAAAGGAAAAGGTAAACTGACTTTAACTTTCACTCCTGAAGATGGCGGTGAGGTTCAGTCTTTTGATGTTTATAACTTTAAAGGTGATGGTGTCGCTTTGGCCATGTACAATACAGATGAGAGTATCCGTGGTTTTGCTAATGCTTGTTTTAACCAGGCTTTGAGCAAAAAATGGCCTCTGTACTTATCTACAAAAAACACCATTCTTAAGAAATATGATGGCCGTTTCAAGGATATCTTTGAAGAGATCTATGAAAACGACTTTAAAGCTAAATTTGCTGAAGCTGGTATTACTTATGAGCACCGTTTGATCGATGACATGGTGGCTTCTGCTTTGAAATGGAATGGTAACTTTGTTTGGGCTTGTAAAAACTATGATGGTGATGTTCAATCGGATACTGTTGCTCAGGGCTTTGGTTCATTAGGTTTGATGACTTCTGTTCTGGTTACTCCGGATGGCAAAACAATGGAAGCTGAGGCTGCACATGGTACAGTGACTCGTCACTACCGTGATCACCAGGCAGGCAAACCAACTTCTACCAACCCTATTGCTTCTATTTTTGCATGGACCAGAGGTTTGGAATTCCGCGGTGTATTAGACAACAACCAGGAATTGATCAATTTCTGCCATACTTTAGAGCAGGTTTGCATCGAAACTGTAGAAAGTGGTAAAATGACTAAAGATTTAGCTGTTTGCATCCATGGTAACAAAGTGGAACATGGTAAAGATTACTTATATACAGAAGAATTCCTTGCTGCAATTGATGAAAATCTGCAAAGCAGATTAGGATAATTTCCTGTTAACTTTTATTTGGAAAGGGATGTCTCGTTTGGGACATCCTTTTTTGTTTAATTTATCTGAAAGGCAGGGTGCTTAATTTTAAAAAAAGAAGGGTAAGCTCGAAGGCTGCTTAAGCTTAGGCGGGCAGAAAAAGCCCGCAAACCTTAAAAGGCCTTCTCCCTTACACCTTCTTTTTTTTGGATTTCGAGCATAGCCTGATTTCCCGTATAAATCCAGCGGTTATTCTATCCGCTAGTATATAACCAGGCCAAAAAACTACAAGGAAAATTAAAAAAACAACGAATCCAGATCTGCTTTCATTCAGGTCTGGTTCAAACCCTATCCAAATTACTGACTTACTTATTCTAAACAGGGATAAAATAGGGATTAACCAGGGACCAAACAGGGACAAACCAGGGATAAACTACCTGTTTAACCCTTATTTATTTCTTATATATTATTTGTTTAGTTTTTATTTACCAATAACCACTGTCACATCAATAATCAACCAAATACAAACCAAAACGGATAGAAAAAAACCGCACCCTGCCAGGTCTCCTCCCTACCTCTGCAATTTGCTAAGGAAAATTCTCGTACGCTGCGGAAAGGCCTCAGAGATCTGCGGGCTTCTTCAGCCCGCCTGATATCGTTAGCCTTGAAGCAGCTGTACAGAATTTTCCGACATAATTCAGCCCCCCTAACATCGTTAGCCTTGAAGCAGCTGTACAGAATTTTCCAAAAATTCACCTCCCGAATATCATTTTGCTCAAATCGCACACTGATTTCTGAATTAACTTTACTAATATTGAAGCCATGAAGAAGTGCCTGACCTTGTTCTTTCTATTTCTGTTTTTTTCCGGTTATACACAAACTATTCAGGATTCAATAAAAAGACTGAAAGAAGTCATTATCCGTCCCTATTTTTCCCTGCAACCGCTACTCAGGGCCACAGGATCTATAGCTATGCTCGACTCAACTATACTCAACCGGCAGCAAGGCACCAGTTTAGTCTCTTCTATGAACACCATACCAGGAATCCGAATGGAAGAACGCTCTCCGGGCAGCTACCGCTTATCTATCAGAGGCAGCTTACTCCGCTCCCCTTTCGGAATCAGGAATATAAAGATCTATCTGGATGATTTCCCTTTAACAGACGCTGGTGGAAATACCTATCTGAATGCACTCGACGTGAATGCTATTGGCCAGATACAGGTCCTCAAAGGACCACAAAGCAGCCTTTACGGTGCAAATTCCGGAGGAGTGGTATTGATCAGTCCTGCAGAACTGGCAGGAGGAAAAACTAACTTGGATTTTAAACTTCAGGGAGGGTCTTTCGGGCTTTTTCAAGAGAACCTCGGATTTGGGAAAAATCTTGGTAAATATCAGTTTAACCTGGTTCAGGCTTATCAGCATAGTGATGGTTACCGTGACCACAGTGCGATGGACCGTAAATATGTGCAATTATCCCAAAAGCTGGATTACTCGGCTGTTGCTAGTGCAAAGGCATTATTCTTTTACTCAGACCTTCATTATGATACCCCAGGCGGGTTAACCGAGACACAGAACAATCAGAATCCACAGCAATCCAGGCCTGCAGCCGGCGCAATTAAAAGTGCAGCTGATCAGCAGGCAGGAATCTATAGTAAGACACTTTACGGGGGGCTAACCAACAACTGGCAAATCAGCAAAGGATTTAAGCACGTAGCCTCCCTGTTCAGTTCTTATACCGATTTTAAAAATCCCTTCATCACCAATTATGAACACAGGAAAGAATTTACACTTGGCCTGCGTACCTATATACAATATGAAAGAAAATTAAAAGACCTGAACTGGAAGTTTGATCTTGGGCTGGAAAGCATGGAAACCTCCACAGATTACCACAACTCCGACAATAATTCCGGAATCCCAGGGAAATTACAGGTTGCAGATCATCTGAAAGCTATATCCAACGTCGCATTTCTACATCTGGACTTTGATTTCCTGAACAAGTGGCTCCTGGAGCTGTCAGGAAGTGGGAATTTCTATAAATACCGCTATAGAAGCAGCTTTCCTGTAGAAACCAGCCAGAAAACGAATCAATTTAACACACAGTTCATGCCCCGGGCTGCACTCTCCTACCTCTTCGACCAGCATCTATCACTGCGCAGTTCCATTAGTAAAGGCTATTCTCCTCCAACTCTTGCAGAAGTCAGAGCTTCAAACAATATCATTAATGTGGATCTGCAACCAGAGTATGGATGGAACTATGAAAGTGGTTGTAGGTATGAGGGCTTAAACAAAAGGTTCTTTGCTGATGTGACCGGCTTCTTTTACAACCTGAAAAATGCGATTGTAAGGCGATTAAATACTAACGATACCGAATATTTCATTAATGCCGGGGGAACCAGGCAATGGGGATTAGAAACCAGCATGTCCTGCTGGATCATTTCTCCGGGATCTGATGGCTGGGCTAAGGGGCTGCAGCTCAAGACGGCTTATACATGGAGCAGGTTTAAGTTTAAAAATTACCAGGACAAGACAACCAGCTATTCTGGCAATGACTTGACTGGTGTTCCTCAGAATATACTGGTAAGCAGTGCAGACCTGCAACTGCCAAAAGATTTATATGTGTTTATCGAGCACAATTATACCTCAAAGATCCCCCTCAATGATGCAAACACAGTTTACGCTAAGAGCTATCACTTGCTTCAGGCTAAAATTGGCTGTAAAAATATTCATATTTCTGGTGTACCGATAGAGATTTTTGCAGGAGCAGACAATATACTGAACCAGAAATATAGCCTGGGCAATGATCTGAATGCAGCAAACGGCAGATATTTCAATACTGCTGCAACAAGAAACTTTTATGGGGGTATTGCTTTAAAACTGAACACTATTCGTTAATTTTTGTAATTATTTATGCATCTTTAATTATGAGAATCTTAATCCTACTCCTGCTTTTTCACTGCTCGGCTTCTTTTGCACAAAAACGTTTGCTCGTTTTTGCGAAAACGGCGGGCTACCATCATCAATCCATTTCCAATGGTTTTCCTGCGCTGCAGAAACTGGCTGCTGAGCATAAATTTGTGGCAGATACCACTACCGATGCCAGCCAGTTTACACTGAAAAATTTAAAAAGATATGCCGCTATTGTCTTTCTGAGCACTACTGGCGATGTACTAGATGACCAACAGCAAAAAGCTTTTGAGGATTATATACATCAGGGAGGTGGCTTTGTTGGCATACATGCTGCTTCAGATACCGAGTATGGCTGGCCCTGGTACGGAAAGCTTGTTGGCGCTTATTTTGTTAGTCACCCGGCGCAACAAGAAGCCGTCCTTCATATTGTTGATCCAAATACAATTGCCACCAGACATTTACCCCGTGAATGGAAAAGAAAGGATGAATGGTACAATTTCAAAGACATACAAACTGATCTTCATATCTTAATGACCCTGGATGAAAAAAGCTACACAGGTGGTATCAATGGTGATCCTCATCCCTTTGCCTGGTACCATGATTTTGATGGCGGCAGAGCCTTTTACACTGGATTAGGTCATATGGAAGACTCTTATACAGACCCTCTGTTCCTGAAGCATGTACTTGGTGGTATATTGTACGCGACCGGCACCAAGAAAATGGAATTAAAAAAATAAAAGCAGGAATTAAATTCCTGCTTTTATACCTAAAGTAAACCAGGAGCCTGGCATCGGTACAGCCCCAGCTTCTATATACTGTACATTAAAAAGATTCGCTCCATCGGCATAAATACTATAATGCTTTTGTTTAAACGTTATCCTGGTGTCCATAACGGTGTAATCTTTATAATTGATCCGCTGGTTGTAACGTGCGGTAAGCGTTACCGCAAACAGGTTATAAAATTCTGCATTTAGGGTTCCGCTAAGCTGGTTCCTTAAACTTTCCAATGCATAACGGGAAAAATTAGCGGTTGCTAATGTGGTTTTAAAACTAGGGTCAAGGTTGGTATAAGAAGCACCCAGCCTAAAACGGCTTAACACATCTGTTTCCATCGTTTTAAGCGTATAATCGGCACTCAGCGTAAAGCCTTTGGTATTGACCTGACTAAAGTTCTGCGGCTGCCATGGATCCGTTTGCTGTGCTTTGACCCAGTCAATAAAATTATCTATCCTTCTTATAAAATAACTGGCATTCAGGGCCAGTTTTTCATCGTTAAATTTTATCCCTCCTTCTGCGTATTTCGATTTTTCAGGCTGAAGCTGGTCGTTACCAATATTGGTAGGCCCTTTATAATAGAGGTCGGTGTAAGTAGGTAAGCGCTGACCGGTCCCCAGATTCGCAAAAACCCTCCAGTTACCGTAAAAATTATATCCTGCGTCTAAACCAGGAAAGGCCTGCCAGCCATAATCAGAGTTGTAATTGACATAAGCTCCGGCGTTGATCAGCAACCGCTCTATAGGCTCAAATTTGTATTCTCCAAAGATTCCTGCATTGCGGCGGTCTCTTTTGCCCAGATTTGTACTATTGATGTTTTCCGTACGGGCTTCCAGTCCAAGTCCAAAGGTACCTATACTGGTTTGAACGGTATTGTTCAATTCTGCATCGAAAACATTGGTCTGGTGATGGTTGTGGAACTTATCCGGAGTTTGTTTAATGTACAGGTAGTCATCCACATTGTTCCGGTAACTGATCCTGGGCACCATCGTCCACTTGTCGCTCAGCTTTGTAGTATAAGAAACAGAAGCCAGGGCTGTTTTTACCGTTTCTTCAGATTCTTTGTCGCCAGGAGCGGAATAATATCCGTTTGCACCAAAATTATTGTGTGTATAGCCGGCCAGAAGGTCCAGAACGTCTGTCTTTCCAACTGGCAATTTTCCCTGGTAATATACTTTTTGATTGTTAAAGGCTGTATTGTACCGGTATCCATTCCCGGCTTCCTGACCTACGGACAACAGGTGACTCGCTCCGTTCTGCACCAGCGTTCCACTGGCATGGATACCGTAATTAGCGTAGGTATTTCCCGAAACTTCGTCTTTCTTGAAACTGCTTCCGGAAAACAGGTTGGCGGATACCCCCGTTTTTTGAGGGCTTCGGGTAACGATATTGATGGCCCCGGTGAGGGCATTAATGCCATAGATGCGGGAGGCTGAACCACGCAGAACTTCGATATGATCAATATCTTCCATGGTAATGGGCAGATTCATCATATTATGTCCGGTTTGCGGATCTGATACTTTAATCCCGTTAATCAGGACCAGCGTCTCGTCAAAAGTTCCTCCATCCATACTGATGTCCGCTTGTGTGCCACCTGGCCCCCGCTGACGGACATCAACGCCTGAGACATAACTCAGGAGCTCACTAACCGATCTGGCAGGTAAGCTTTTGATCTTTTCACTATCGATGATCCAAATGTTCCGGTTTTGCTTGGAGAATGGCAGTTTTAGCCGGTTTTCTTTCACCATCACCTCATTCAGGTTATTGATGGTATCCTTATTAGACTGTATTTTATTTTCCTGTTGTGCAAGCGCTGGTATGATGAGGCTCGCTAAAGCTGCAGAAAAAATCAGGTCACGTAAACGCATGATGGTGGTTTGGTTTTGAGCGGCAAAGATAGTTTAAAAACCAGCAAAAAATCTTTGCATCAACTGGAAATAATGGGAGAATTCTGTGAGCGGCAAAGTTTCTGACCGGTCGTAGATGTCGTGATAGGCTTTAATCCCACCTTGGGTATAAATAAAGAATGAAGGAACGCCTTTTTCGTAGAAGCGACAATGGTCACTGATGCAGGCTGCACCTCTGATCTCTACCTTAGGCAGCAGGTGGTCTTGCTGATTGAGTTTGGTCAGACGGTCAAACTGCGCTTTAAAAATACTGCCATTCACGACTTTAATACCCTCTTCTCCCGTTCCGGCCAGGTCAAAATTCACCAGGAATTTAATTTTCTTCAGATCGGTAAGCGGGTGTTCAACAAATGCTTTTGAACCCAAAAGTCCAATTTCCTCTCCCGAGAAGGCCAGAAATACGGTATTGTATTTTGGTGGATGCCGGGCATATTCCTTTACAAAACTCAGCAGCATGGCCGTGCCGCTGGCATTGTCATTGGCCCCGGGAAAATAGACTTTATTACCCATTAAGCCCAGGTGGTCAAAATGGGCCGAAATCACCAGTGTAGAATCGGACCCGGATGTTCCTTTAAGCATTCCGACTACATTTCTGGTGGTATATTTCGGAATAAAACGGCTTTCGATATTCAGCGTTATATTTTGGATACTTTCAGGATCAAGACCTTTCTTATTCACCACAATAACCGGGCGGGTGGTTTGGAAGGACAAAGTGGTCCAGGTCAGTTTATCAGATGTACAAACGATCAGTCCTTTAAATTCTAAGTTCTCATCGTATTTCAAGGCTTCTATGGCCTGAGAGATCATTCTTTTTTCTTCGGGTCCTTCTTCTGAAGGCTTAACCTGATCGTTCAGCAGGATAAAAGCATCTTTTGCCTTTTCTACCAAAGCAAGCACTTTTTCTACACTGTTCAGCGAAGTCCGGTCTGCTGTGATCACCTGAAAATGGCCCTGAACAGGAGGACTGGAGGCTTCTACCAGATAATCGGCTCCTGTTATCAATGTTTTTCCGTTAAGTTCAACCTTCACATCGCCGGGAAAAGTGTTTACTGAAAGATCAAAATCCTGAAAATAGGAGTTTCCGTTTAAGGGAAGCAGACCTGACTTTTTAAATTCTCCGGCTATAAATGCTGAGGCGATCTGATCGCCGTTTTCCGCATATCCCCGCCCTTTAAAAGCTGGAGAGGCCAATGTTTTTACAACCTTTCTGGCATAGTCCATATTCTGGGCAAATATTACGCAGGAATAACTTAATAGAAGGATACTTAAAATCAGTTTCTTCATTGGTGTATATTTATCTTTTTTTACTGGACCAGCCATGATGAGGATATCTGCGGTGGCGAAGATTATTAAAGACCAGCGCCACAGCCAACAGGATTAAAACTCCGCTAAGTACTGGTGTAAGTACAAACAGATAGCCCATGTCCAGGATTTTTTTTCCACCAACATTGGCCAGTAATGCAGTGGCTCCTCCCGGCGGATGCAAAGTTTTAGTCACCTGCATCAAAACAATTGAGATGGAAACAGATGAGGCACAAGCGAGCCAGATTTCGCCGGGGATCAACTTATGTACGGTAACTCCAACCAAGGCACATACAACATGCCCTCCGATTAAATTTCTGGGTTGTGCAAGGGGGCTGTTGATAATGCCATAAATCAACACGGAAGATGCACCGAAAGAGGCCAGCAGGAAGAGGTTATCACTGGCCACAAAATACTTGCTGTTCAGCAAACAGATCAGCGCAATTCCGGTAAAAGAACCTAAGAAAGTCAGGATATGCTCTTTGGTGTCAATTAGGGTTTCCCGGTACAGAACATATCTGGCACGGCGGTAATGTTTTCTGAATCTCTTTGCTGGCATGATTAAAATAATGATCTTGCTGCAAAAATACGGTTAACAGGTAACAAATCGGAGTGTGGACCGTCTTAAATTAAAAAAGATTTGACAGCATTAAACATTCAAAATCTCCTCAAGAAGTATGGCAGTTATACCGTTCTTGATTTCCCGGAGCTACAACTAGACCAGGGGATTTACTGGATAAAGGGTGGCAATGGAACGGGAAAGACCACGCTGTTTCGAATCATTGCTGGTCAAACACCCTTTTCCGGTAGTTTAACTTTAAACCAGATTGACATCAGGAAAAAACCAGCTGCTTACCGGAGTATGATCAGTTATGCGGAGGCAGAGCCAAGTTATCCGGAATACATCACCGGGAATGACCTTTTAAATTACCATATTGCTGTCCGTAAAGCAGAAAGAGAGATTTGTAACAACCTCACTGCAAGATTTGGAATGACCGCATTTATGGACCAGAAAATTGGGAGTTATTCCAGTGGCATGCTGAAGAAATTGTCTTTGATCTGTGCTTTTACGGGCAACATCGAGCTCTATATTCTGGACGAACCTCTGATTACAATAGATACCCAGGCGGCGGAAGTACTGTACAGCTTGATCGAAGAATATAATGGTCAAGGTAAAAGCTTCTTGTTGTCTTCTCATCAGGATATTGATCCGCTCCACCTCCGGGTGAAAGCTTCGTTCTATATTAAAGACAGGAAACTGATTTCATGTTAAGTCTGCTCCATAAAACCCTGGCCAGGGAATTTTATACGCAGCATGCGGGATTATTCTTGTTTCTGTTTTACCTCATTTTTGGTGCAGTAGAACCTGGTCAGATGCTAAATTACCATAAGTCGCTGCTGATGGCTATCAGTTCAGCACCTCTTGCGCTGTTGTCATGTTTTCTTGTTTGGATACTGTATGCACTAAAGTGTATCCTGTTTGTCCATAAGCAACAGAAACAGGCTAACCATGCTTTCTTAAATTTATTAACCACTCTTTCTCCAGGAAGGCAAATAAAGGTTTGGGCAAAGTTATATATCATCCTCTTTTTACCAGTACTGGTATATATTGTGCTGATCCTGATGACGTCAGTGTATATGAAATATTACTGGAATGTGCCTGGGATAGTGTTATTTACTGGATTTCTGATTTCCGCGGCTGCATTTTACAATTACAGGTTCAACAATAATAGTTTTATACAGCATAAGGCATTGATCAGAATACCTTTCCCTTTATTCAGAAAACCGAAGGCAATCTGGCCTGTCTTTTATGTAATCCAACAGCAAACAATGATGTTTTTTGTTTGCAAGGTCTTGTCTTTCCTGCTTTTTAAGGCTATGCTCTGGATGTTTGCTGATATAGGCCCTGACGTCCGGGTAGCGCTATTCGGGCTTCTTGCTGCAATTCTATCTCATACTGTTCTGGTAGCTATGATATTAAAGCATGAGGCGTCCTGTCTTTCCTTTACAAGGAGCCTTCCTTTATTGCGCAGGAAAGCCCTGCTGAACAATTTGCTGGTCTTGCTGGTCTTATTTATTCCTGAACTGCTGTTCTATTTTCAAACCGTTGACTTTCAAATTATTGCGATGGCGCAGGGATTGATCTTTAGCTTGGCCGGATTATTTTCTTTTAAAATGGTATTGACTTCTCTCAGGGGAAATGAAAATAATTATCTGAAATTTCTACTGGTGATGTTTGCCGGCTCTACAGTGGCCATACTGGCTCACCAGGTTTTATATTTTTCCTTGTCCATGTCAGGCCTTTCCATAGCCTATTTTTGCTACAGTTATTATAAAACAGACTATAAGGACATGAATATCGAACATTAATCCATATTCAACCTTCTGATCATTTCAGTACTCTGCTGCCGGCCCTGTTCAAGCCTGTCACCGAAAAACTGTTTGGTTTGCTCAAAATGTTGTTTATACCCTTCCATATCTCCGTAGCCAATAATAGAGGACCATTCCCTTACTGCCGAATGAAATTCCAGATCGTCGGCGCGGATTTTTTTATCATATAATGCAGCAGTAATGGATTCTTCCAGGAGTTCTTCATTCCTGAAAAGGTATTCCACAATGCCTAGCCTCAATTTAAACGGGGGCGTTTGGCAGATCAGGTTATCATATGGGTTTACTCCAAGGCTGTACCAGGCATCGGCCATACTGAGCAGGCTCAGGTGGGAATTGGGTTTTCTTGTACCCGGGCTGCCTGCCAGCGAAAATTCTTTCATGACTTTGTCGTCCAGCAACAAGGGCTTTTGGTCTTCATGAAAGATAAAGTCTCTGGCTTTGTACAGTCGCGTTCTGAATTGGGCTTCTTCTTCCATGATCATCAGCTTGAACAGCTCGGATTCAGATTGTGCATAACGCTTCACTTGTTGGCGGGCATAGGGATTGAGAATGGCTAAACCACCGTAGATATGCGCTTTATAACTAAAGATCCTTAAAGTGGTCAGGATTTTCACATTATCAATACCTCCGATATAGGAGTCGTTTTCCCACGGGAAGAAACCAGCCTCTTTCCAGGCGGTACCCATACTTTCAAAACCGACATGTGTTGCTGCCTGGGTATCGGCCACAATCTGGTCGTGAACATGAAAGTCCGGGATTTCTACCATATCGGAGCCAAGGGAAGACAGCAGATCTGTCATTCGCTGGTAGGCTTCTTTGGTGGTACGGTGAGGAATAACAATCAAAGTTTGGCCCACCGGATCAAAAGCAGGACCATGCAAGGAATGGCAGGTAATGATATTTACATCTGCAGGCAGGTACTGTTCAAATGCGGCGATTTCCGGATGTTTGATGGAGGTCTGTCCACCAACAATGGCGCCGAACTTGGTTGAAGCTCCGTATTGACTGAGGACATCTGCTATTTTTTCTGCTTCTACAGCATAAATGATAACATCACATCTGCGGGATACCGCATGACCGTCTTCCAAAACGCCGATACCAAAAGGGTCAAGCTCTTCTTTTAACCTGTCTTTGAACTGGGGTAAATCAGAACCATATACGCGATATCCTGCCTTTGCAAAACACTTCGCATACAATTTACCCATGTCTCCTAATCCAATAATTCCTACATCCATTTCACCTGAAAATATAAAATATGTACCAAGTAAGGACAATTATTTGAATTATGAAAAGATATCGGTGATAAAACCGATATCTTTTCAATTAAAGTGCAGATAAAGTGATTTTTTTCAAATCTATGCCGCCTTGTTCGATAAAAATTCTTAACTGATGTATTCCTTTGCTCAGTTTAACTTTTGATGGAATACTTGTTTGTTTCAGGCCATCAACGGTCAGGAGGGCTTTGCCTTTGGAAGAGTGCTCTAGAGCTATCGCGTAAAGCCCTTTTTTTTCTACTGTAAAAGTGTATTGAAGCCACTCCCCCTCTTCCGTGTCGCTGACATAAAATTGGTGTCCGGATTCCTTTTTGATATCTACCCCATCGTTTCTATATACTCTTCCGCGGTTGCCTGCGGTGGTGACGCCCGTAGAACTGTGGTAATCGGCTGTGTCTTTATCAAAATAGGCAAAGCCGTTTCTTCCAAAATCATAATCTACAGCCGGGATCTTCAAGCTTCCCTTTTCTTTTAACACCCAGTTCTTGAACGGTTTTGTAGAAGTGGTGTTTACCTGTCTGAACATGGCATCAATCACATCGGGATGCTGGATATTATGGTCAAATTTAAGATCGTCTTTCAATTGCATTAAGCCTTTAAGAGCGGTTTCTTTGGAGGGCTTCGGACCTTTTTTATTCCAGTAAGCCAGTACCTGCTGATAGTCGGGATTAGACGGAACTTCCAATGGATTATTAAAACCTAGTTTTTTTAAAGGCCACCAGCACCAGCCGATGTCATTTTTTTCCAGCAGCGAGATGGACTCTGTAAACCAAACATTGGAGTTCTCTCCTGTTTCACCAACCCAGACAGGCACTTTGTATTGTTCTCGCTTTTCAAGAATACCCTTGATGGACTCTGCATTATTATAATTCCAATAGCGGTGAAAGCTCAAGACCATATTGTTGTCCCATGGCGGAAGCATGCCATTGTAATTGTTCCCCCATCCATTCCCTTCAATAATGATCAGGTGTTTTTGATCCACTTCGCGGATGCCCTTCGTAATGTCGGTGAGTACTTCTTTTAAAAGTGTATTCTTTTGCTCCTTTGTGCCATGAGCATCATTTTTTTGATCCTCAAATCCCCAGTTGGGCTCATTCAGAATATCATAACCACCTATCCATGGCTCTGAAACGTACCTTTCTGCAAGCTTCTTCCAGAGGGCTACGGTTTTACGCTGATTCTCCCTGCTGTCCCATAAGGAAGGATGCTCAGGATTCCGATCGGCGATATTCAGATCATTTCCCTGCCCGCCAGGTGCAGCATGAAGGTCGAGGATCAGGTACATCTGATTTTCCCTGCACCAGTTCAAAAGGCTGTCTGTTAAGGCAAAGCCCTTTTCCAGCCAGGTATCTTTTCCTGTTAGAGGTTCCTTTTCTGTGGGCAAAGTATATAAGTCATAATGCATAGGCAGACGGACAGAATTGAAACCCCATTCCTTCATCGCTTTAATATCTTGCCTTGTGGTATGGTTACTAAGCCAGCCCTCATAAAATTTTGCCGTTTCTGTTTCACCGATTAAGGATTGTATCCTTTCTCTGATCTTATATTGCTGCCCTTCCTGCTGGAGTCCCAGCATATAGCCTTCCTGTACCATCCAGCCTCCAAGGCCAACACCCCGGAGCAAAATTTCTTTCCCCTTCTCATTTATTATTTTTTTCCCATCTGCTTTTAAGAAACCCTGTGCATTTGTATACAAAGGGAGTGCGCACAGAAGTGCATAAAAGGAAAGTGCTCCTGCAACTTTCCTGATCTGGTTCATATTCATTTACTTAATAATTAAAGTACTGATGGAATGCGGCATACTGGTGGTTTCAGCGGCTTCGCCTTTCATCCAAAGGTAATAAGGGACGGCTTTATCAGTACGGTTCATGACCACTACCACTATTGACCCATCAGGGTTTAGAAAGGAGGTGGTCAACAAATTGTCGCGACTGGCAGAGCTGGAGATTCTCTTTGCACCGTTTTGAATGAACTTTGAAAACTGGCCTATATAATAGTAAGCACTGGTATAGATGAGCTTTCCTGTCTTTGTGTCGGCATGTACTGGTGCGAAACAGAAATTACCCACGTGATTGGGCCCTCCGTTTTCGTCTAATAATACATTCCAGTCTGTCCAGGCTACTGTGCCTGCATTAAAGTCGTTGATCATGGAATAGCCATAACGTTCGCCTAAAGCCCAGTCTTTTAACCTGCCCGCATCGAATTTTTCTTCACAACCTTCGGTAAAGATCAGGTGTTTATCCGGGAAAGCTTCTGCAACTCGCTTCAGGTTTTCAAACTGCATTCCGGCACCGGTCCAGGTTTCATACCAGTGATAACCAATACCCCAAACGTATTTAGCCGCGCCGGCATCTTCAAGTAAGGTACTTGCACGTTGAAAGATCAAGTCACGGTTGTGGTCCCAGGCAATCAGTTTCTTATCTGCCAAACCTTCTTTGTGAAGCGTCGGTCCTAAGAAATTTTTGATAAAATCTCTTTCTTCTTCTGCTGTATAGATACAGGATTCCCATTTCTGCTTGGCCATAGGTTCATTTTGCACCGTTAAACCCCAAACGGGAATTCCTAAGGCTTCATAGGTTTTGATGAATTTGACATAGTGGTTAGCCCAGTTTTGCCTGAATTCAGGTTTCAACTTTCCACCCTGAAGTACATTGTTGTTGTCTTTCATCCAGGCTGGCGGACTCCACGGACTTACATACAAAGGAAGTTTTCCACCGGCAGCTTCGATAGCCTGTTTAATAAAAGGAATGCGGTATTTTTTATCGTGACTGACATTGAATGATTTTAAACTTGCGTCATTTTCTGCCAGGTAGCCATAGCTTTCCGTAGAAAAGTCACTACTTGCAATAGAGGTCCTGGCCAGTGTATAACCGATTCCTTTATCCTTGCTGTAATAAGCCGCTAAAAATTCCTTCTGTGCTGTTTTAGGTAATTTAGCAAAAGTCTCTGCAGATGCATCTGTTAAAGCTCCTCCAATCCCCATATAGGTCTGAAAGGTTTTTACAGGATCTACAAAGACACTGATCTGCGTCTCCAGCGGCTGTTTAAAGGTTTTAAAATGTAGTTTTTCTGTTTCTGAAATCCGGAGTTCTGTTTGGTCTGCCGTAGTGTAAACGGTTACGGACTTTTCTCCTTCTCCCTGGCTATGTGCCATTAAAAGTGAGGGTACCAGGACAAGGGCTAAAAAAAATGGCTTCATGTATCTAAGTATAATAAATAATAATTCTGGGCAAATGTAAGGAGGAGGGCATTAAAAAATACCCTCCGGCCTGATTAATATCCTGGATTTTGTGTCAATTTACCCGTAGTTACGTCGTTTGCAGGAATGGGAAGCAGTTCGTGTTTGTTCTTTGTAAAGCCCAATGGTCCGAGCTCCTGCTCTGCCAGCCCCCATCTCACCAAATCAAGGAAACGGAAGCCTTCAAAGGCCAGTTCCAGTTGCCTTTCGGTAACAATGGCCTGGAACAGAGCGGTACCACTGGCCGTAACTTCAGGCAATCCCGAACGGTCGCGAACTTTTTTAAGTTCTCTCCGGGAACCAGGTTCGTCTCCTGCCCGGTAGTCTGCTTCTGCAGCCATCAGCAATACATCGGCATAGCGCATAAACCGCCAGTTGGTTCCGTAATTTAATTCTGCAACTGTGCCCCCAGACTGGCTGGCATAAGAACCATATTTTCTTTGAAAACAACCATCAAAATCATAAATTCCTGTAGAAGGGAAATTTCCGCCCGCAGCTTTAAGTTCTTCAATAGACATAATGGTGTTCTTTCTTCTGGTCACATCGCCAGCGGCAACGAAGGCATTATACAATTTTCGTTTGGCCAGGTTCATGCCCCATCCACCTAATAAGGAATCTCCTGGTGCCATTACATAGGGTGCATCGGCTCTTGGACCCCAAAGCTGGATGTGAATATTGCTTTCCGGCGTCTTACTCCAGGGAAAATTCCCATAATCATAGGCGGATACATTTGAATAAGAGATCTCAAACAGGGATTCTTTCCCAAACTCTCCTTTTTTGGAGAAAGCGAAAGCAGTACTGGATTCCAGGCCGTATTCTTTAGAATTGATGACATCATTAAGATATTTTACGGCTTCTGTCCAGTTTTGCTGGTACAAATAAGCTTTACCAAGCAAGGCTTGTGCTGCACCTTTTGAAGCCCGGAATTTATCAGCAGCTCCATAGGCGCTTTTCAAAGGCAGCGCATCTATGGCCTGTTTCAAATCTGCCTCTATGAGTTTGTAAATCTCTGCTTTTGCTTTACGACCTGTAGTGGAGTACTGAGCCGGGTCTATATCGCCTGTAACCAGGGGTACGTCTCCCCATAAGGTCACCAGATCAAAATAGTTATAGGCCCGCAAAAATCTGGCCTCTGCAATTACCCTTTTTCTAATGTCAGATTCCGGCTGGACTTTATTGATAATTTTATTTGCCCGGTAAACGGCCATATAACATTTTTGCCAGGTTTTAGAAACCTTGTCATTTTGAGGGGTTGCTCTGTATTTGTCCAGATCCTGATAACCAGGCTGGTCACCATCGTTGGCTCCTCCCGCATTACTTTCGTCTGAAGGCATTATTTTTAACATCAGCATACTGTTCCATCCACCGTTCCAATAATCAGACTGCATAATATCATATACGGCGATGATGGCCAGATTGGCATCAGCATCTGTTTTATAAAATTCATCTTCAGATAGTTTTCCTGGAATTTCCTGCTCTAAAAAGCTTTTTTTGCAGCCGCTGAAGATCAAGGTAGCAGCCATACAAAACAGGATCATTTTTATAATTGTTCTGTTCATGATTTAATATCTTAGTTAAAAAGTAAATGAGATGCCTGCCAATGCTTTTCTTGCAGTTGGATAAGTACCTCTGTCAATTCCAAGACTGTTACCGCCTGCGTTTCCTCCTTCCGGATCCAAACCTTTGTATTTGGTGAAAGTGAAAAAGTCATCGAGTGAAACATAGATCCTCGCATTTTTGATCTTTAATTTGCTGGCGATAGAATTTGGAAGGGTATAACCGAGTTGTAGCTGGCGAATCCGGGCAAAAGATCCGTCGAAAACCATTTTATCGCTGTTATAAGCTTTAGCATCAGCATTTGCACTAAAGAAACTATTGGTACTGCCATCTCCGGTCCAGCGGTCTGTATAGAAGAATTCAGGCTTATTGGATGTCCTGCGGTCATTCCGTACAAATCCCATTAACACCTGGTTTCCTTTAGATCCTTGGATGAAGGTTAAAAAATCAAATCCTTTATAACTGAAGTTTAACCGAAGCCCGTAAGTAAAGTCTGGAACTGCATCACCGATATAGGTTTGATCGGTATCCGAAATCTGTCCGTCTTTATTGGTATCTAAAATAACAGGATCTCCTGGTTTAGGTTTATATCCGGTGAGCTTATTTTGGGCAATGTATTGGTCTATTTGTGCCTGGTTCTGGAAAATTCCATCCGTTTTATATCCCCGGAAATACCAGATTGGGAGTCCGGCTTCAAAACGGGTAGCTGTCCATCCTGTACCAACGCCCGCGCCGTCAATAACCGGATAGAGCGGATTGGTTCTGGTCACTTTATTTTTATAGGTACTTAAATTAGCGCCGATTTCATATTTAAAGGCATGATCATTTCCATTATTGTAACTGAATTCAAACTCCCAGCCTTTGTTTTCTACATCACCGCTGTTTACTGTATTCAAAACATTACCAACAAAATAGGGGTTCGCACCAAATGTCAACAGATCCTTTGTCGTCTTTTTGTACCAATCTACAGATAGTGTAAAGCGGTTGTTCATAAAATTCAAATCTGCCCCAAAGTCCAGTTGTTCACTTTTTTCCCAGGTCAGATCAAAATTGGGTAAGTTGGTTGGTGAGGCTCCCAGTATAAAGTTTCCATTGGCATCTGTATATTTGGAATCCTGCGAGATGGAGTTTAAATATTCTCCTATTGCCACATTGGATAAACTTCCATTCTGGCCCCAGCTTGCTCTTAATTTGGCATAATTGATCACATTTGAAACATTTTCGGCAAAAAAGTCTTCTTTAGACAGTATCCATCCTGCAGATACTGATGGATAGGTACCCCATTTATGACCATCTGCAAATAGCGAGGAGCCGTCTCTTCTTATTGTTGCTGAAATTAAATACCGGTCTTTATAATCATAGTTTAGTCTTCCATAATAAGATACGAGTGTCGAATTATTGTACTGTCCATAGATTTTTGCCAGTTTATCTGGTGTATCCTGTACAAAATCGGGATATGCCCATTTATCCTGGTCTTTAAAAATTCCTGAATAGCTTCCGCCAAGGTTATTGTACATCTTTTTTAACGCTGATGTACCTGCCATTAAACTAAAATTGTGTTCATTAATTCTTTTTGAATAGGTCACAAAGTTTTCCCACTGCCAATTGAAATAATTATTCTGATAGTCTGAACCGTTGGTAATATTGTTCAATTTTTCACTGGAATACCATGTTTTTGGATTCCATGCATGGTTTCTGACAAAGGCAGCGTCAATGCCAAAACGAGTGGTGAAAGTTAATCCTTCCAGAGGGGTAACATCGGCAAACATGTTACCGACCACTTTATTTTGTGTAGTTTGAGTATGGGTTGTTTCTATCTGCGCCAGTGGGTTTCCATATTCTCCCTGGATAAATCTGGAAATGCCATAGTAATTGCCATTGGCATCCTTTACCAGTGGATTACCTGCATTAATTGCGTTTTGAACATGAGCAGGTAGTGCTCCGGTATAAGTAACCGGCGTAATGGGATCCAATGCCATCATACTTCCAATTACAGATCCATATTCGGTATTCTCTGGAATGCCACGGCTTGTAAAGTTGGAGTACGAAAGGCGTTCTCCTACTTTAAGCCAGGATTTCATTTTATGATCTGAATTTATCCTGAACGTATAACGGTCAAATTTGGCTTTGTCGCCCCCAACAATACCCTGTTGCGTAAAATAGGTTGCGCCAAGTAAATAGGTTGACTTCTCATTTCCGCCACTAAAGTTTAACGTATGGTGCTGCTGTGGGGCATTTTTCAAAACCTCTTTCGTCCAGTCCGTTCCTGCACCAACGGCAGCAACTTCGGCATCAGTAGGCGCATTTTGGCCGGCCTCTTTCATGTACTGCTGGTACTCAGGTGCATTCATCATTTTTGTAAAATTCCTGGCAGACTGCTGACCCAACTGGAAGGTATAATTTACATCCATGGTGTTTGGCTTCCCGGATTTAGTGGTGATGATCACCACGCCATTTGCACCTTCTGCGCCATATATTGCTGCAGATGCTGCATCTTTTAAAATCTCCAATGAACTTACCTCAGAAGGATCTAAATATTCTATTCCTCCAGCACGTACACCATCCACAATATAGAGCGGCTCAGAACTTTTATTCGATCCGGTTCCCCTGACACGAATACTGAGGGCAGAACCTGGTGCACCTGAATTTGGAGATACGGTGACCCCTGCCGTTCGGCCTTGTAAGGCCTGATCAATCCTGCTGGAAGAAACTGTTTTCAATTCTTCTGCTTTAATGGAAGAAATCGCACCGGTAACCAAGGTCCTTTTTTGGGTGCCATAGCCAACCACAACCACCTCGTTAAGTTTGTTGTCTTCTTCTTCCAATACGATTTGTATCGGGCCACCACCTGTTACAGTAAATGTTTTGGTCTTCATTCCAATCTGGGAAAAGATCAGTACGGAATTGTTTCCGGGAACTGTGATTAAAAAACCTCCGGTGGCATTGGTACTAACCCCTTTTTGTGTACCCTGTATCTTCACAGAAACCCCGGGAAGTGGATTTCCATCTGAAGCGGTCACTTTTCCTGTTACACTGATTCCCTGGGCATTGGTCAGAAAGGGAATGAAAAGTAAACAGGAAATGAAGAAAATGTGTGTAATTCTTCTTTTCATACGAATTTGATTTAGGTTTATAATTTGGTTTGGCATTCACCAGATTTGGGGATCGGGCTTGATCAAATGTATCCTATACTAAAGATCAATTCATTTTTTGAACGCACTACACCAACCCTACAATGGGTTCAGAAACCCATTATCAAAGACATTTTAAGCACTACATTAGCACTACAAACAAAAAACAAATAATTGATTAACAACAGATTAAATTAAAATCATTTCTGATTCGCAATATCCATCAAAAAATCAAAAAGGTTAACTTCGGTTGCCAGCTGTAATTTTTTCCTCAAACGGTACCGGCCCACTTCTACTGCTTTTGGAGTAATGTTCATCAGCTGAGCAATCTCTTTGGTAGAGAGGTTCATCTTGAGGTATGCGCAAAGTTTGAGTTCATTTGGGGTAAGATCAGGAAAAAGCTCTTTCAGCTTCCCGAAAAAATCATCATTTACATTATTAAAGTGCAGCGTAAATTGATCTCTGTCCTGATCGCCTTTCTCTACATCCCTGATGAGCCGCAACAGGTGGCGGAAACTTTGTGAATTGTCTGGAACATCATGCTTTTTAACCAACATAGAAATAACATCTTTGATTCTGGCCAGAACTTTACCCCGCTCAACCAGGTGCATCGTCATCGCAGCAAGTTCTCTGTTCTTAAAATTCATATCAGCTTCCAGTTTTTCATTCTTCAGGTCAGCAATTTGTTTCTCATTACGGTCTGTTTCCAGCTGGTGTAAATAACTGAGCTTTTCCTGGGCTTTTTTATGTTTTATTTTCTGCCATTTGAACAAGAGGTATATTCCTACGATTGCAATCAGCAAATAAAGGATATAGGCCCAAATACTCCTGTACCAGGCTGGTTTTATCACAAACCGATAGACGGATGCCTCAGATTCACTACCCAGGTTATTTCTAGATTTAATCTTGAAAGTATAATTTCCGGGAGGAAGATTGGTATAGTCCTTTTCACTTTTTGCACTCCATTCAGACCAGGATTTGTCGAATCCTGCCAGTTGATAACAGAATTCAATATTGTTCTGTTGCTCAAATAATGTAGAGGAATATTCAAAATGCAGGGAATTGTGTTCATGAGAAAGTTGTTGTACTTGCTGACTGTTCTGCTGGCGGGTAACCTGATCCCCATTCATAAAATAACCTCCAAAAAGAATACTGTCTTTCTTTCCAAAAAGCTTCACTACTCCAAGAAGAATGTTTGGTTTGAATGTATTTTCTTTATACTTTTTATAATTGATATGAAATGCACCTTTGCTTGCTCCTATAAATATATTCTCTTCATTTAAAGGATAAATGGATTCAAAGCCACCCACCACTTTTTCATTAAGTTCTGGCAGATAAATAATGTTAAATGGCCGGGATGCAGATGCCCTGCTGAAATCAACAATCCCCACCCGTTTGTTGGAAACAAACCACACATTTCCTTCATTATCTTCCTTGAGGTATTGAATCTGGACATTTTTCAAAGCACCGTTAAATAAAGGAGAGGGCTTAAAGGAATCACTTTTTGAGTCATATTCGTAAAGCCCCTTTTCAGTGGAAATTACCCTTCGGTTCTTGATCCGGTACAAATAGTTATGTAAAGTAGAAGGCAAGCCATCCTGCTTCCCATAAATACGGCTGTTCAGGATCCGGCTATAATCTGATGCTATCTTTAGTTTATAAATCCCTCTGTTGGGATGGGAGACCCATGCTGTGTTTTCTTCGGCATCAAAATCCAGGAACCTGAAAGAATCGGTAAAACCGGACAATTGTCCTTGATTCTCAAATTTTCCTTCGTTAAAGCGTAAATGCAGTAATCCAAAATAATTTCCTGCAAGAATATCTTTAACCGGATAAACCCAGGAAAGCGGCTGGAACAGCCAGGTTCCAGAGGAGGCGATCTTTCTGGCTTCAATCCCTTCTATAAGGAAAATACCATCCTCATGTCCCATTAGTAACTGACCATTTATTTCCTGAAGTCCCCAGACCTGCCCTTTAGCATTTTTTACTTCATAAAATGTTCGTTTTGACAGACTAATGTCTTTCTGATCAGGATCAACTTTTGAGGCATAGAGGCCATTAGAGGTTCCAACGTATAATACGTCTTTAAATAGGTTAATGGCATAGCCGGTTGCTTGTTTATTTTTATCCGGGAATACCGTTTTAATTGCACTGTTGATACCAATCAGATCTATACCATCATCAAGTGCAACCCAAAGGCTTTTGTTTTGATCGATCAGTAATCCCCTGATGTTGTCTTTCTGAAGTCCTTCTTCATAGGAATATTTCTGGATCATCCTTCCATTCTTGTTGATGATCAAAATTCCGGCTGAAGTACTCCCAAAGGCATACCATTCGGAATTGACCTGGGTGGCGCAATAAATCCGGTCATTGTGAAACAGATTGTCTACTTCAGTTATAAATGGAGTAAGTGCCTTTGAAGACATTTTAAAGAGCCCTGTTTTCAATGTAGTCACCAATAAAGTATCTTTGCGAAAAGGGAGAATGGAGGTGATCTCCGCATGATCCAATTCAGGAGGATTATACAAGGGCTGCCAAATGCCGTTCTTATAGATCATCATCCCTTTCCCTTTCATTTGCGCATATACCTCCTTATTTCCAGTTCCTAAGAATTCCCATTGTGTTTCGGGTTTGTAAATACGGATGCGGTTATCTTTAAAATGCAGGATCTTACTCAATGAACGAAAGAATACCTCGTCTCCACGGATAACAATATTCCATATGTCTGCAAATTTCCGTTCCTTTTCCGGGATCAGATTCATTAAAGAGTGGTAGGTGAGCACACCATTTTCATTTGGAAAAAAATAGCCGGCTTCATCTTGTCCCCCAACAAAGATCCTATTTTTCGCATCGATCTTTACCGATCGGATCACGGTAAAGTTTGGCAAATGGTAGATATTCCAGAAACGTCCGTTAAAGGTGAGCAGACCATCATTATTACCGAAATAAAGAATTCCATTTTGGTCCTGTGCAACATCCCAGTTCTGGATTCCTCCTTTGTATTGTCCATAGCTGTAGTTTACAATTTGCGGGAGCGCCAATGGTGCCTGTGCAAGGGCTAAAGAACTTATAAATAAGAGTATGAGAAACAGAAGGTTCTTCTTTTGATTCATAACGAGCATAGATAAGCGTTGTCTTAAAATTCCAAGACGGAGGTTCAAGTTAATACTTTTTTATCCATATGAAAGAATATGCTCATCTCTGAAAACTAAAATTTCTGCTGGATGTTATTTCCTTATGAACGAGGAACAAAAGAAGTCTTTACTGATCAAAGAGCTTGGTGATCTGCTTTCCAAGGGGAATGCTCACGTCACATTTGAAGAGGCGGTTAAAAACATTTCTTTAGATAAGCTGATGTTGACGCCGGAAAATCTCCCTTACAATATCTTTCAGCTGGCCGAACATATTCGGATAGCACAATGGGATATTGTTGAATTTTGTATAAACCCACATCATGTCTCTCCCAAATGGCCCGAGGGGTACTGGATAAGCGGCGATGAGATGGTTTCCAGACAAGCCTGGGATCATATTTTGCATCAGATCAAAAGAGACAGGGAAAGATTCATTCAATTTCTGAAAGCAACAGACACTGATCTTTTCGAACCTCTTCCACAGGGTACCGGGCAGAATCTCTTTAGAGAAGCTTTATTGATTGCAGACCATACGGCGTATCACATCGGAGAAATCATACTCATCAGGAGATTGTTGAAGATCTGGAATTGAACCATAAGTACCTCCATAAAAAATCAGGAGGCTTTTGGGAGCCTCCTGATACAATTCAAACATAAACACTGCACTAAAATTCTGATTACTTGACTGCAATTACTTAAAAAATTGCTCCGGTTCATCGACTTATTTTAGCGAATTCATCAGCCCAATTGGCATTAAGCAGTTGAATTTTATTTTTTAACCTTTTCAGTTGAAAAGGAGTAAGGAAAATCTGCAGAATCTGATCCTCTTTGTTTATTTGGGACAGCAGACATATTAAAGTTCAGCACGCCTCCATTTTGCAATCCGGAATGGCTGATCCAGTTTTTTGAATAGGGTCTTCCATTGATCTGCAAAGACTGTACATACTTGTTTTCTGCACTGTTGGCAGGTGCATTGATAGTTACTGTTTTACCATTCTCCAGCTTTAGGGTGATCTTCTTAAACAGGGGTGCACCAAGTGCATACTGGTCTACCGCAGGCGTAACGGGGTAAAACCCTAAGGCAGAAAAAACATACCAGGCAGAAGTCTGGCCATTGTCTTCATCGCCACAATAACCGTCAGGGGTTGCTTTATACATTCTGTTCATGGTTTCTCTTGCCCAATATTGTGTTTTCCAGGGAGCGCCGCCATAATTGTATAAATAGATCATATGCTGGATAGGTTGGTTTCCATGCGCATACTGCCCCATATTTGCAATCTGCATCTCTCTGATCTCATGAATCACACCACCATAGGCACTTTCATCAAATATTGGAGGTAAGCTAAATACAGAGTCTAGTTTCCGGACAAATTTCTCACTACCTCCCATCAGTTTAGACAGACCGGCGATATCGTGAAAAACAGACCAGGTATAGTGCCAGCTATTGCCTTCTGTAAAAGCACCGCCCCATTTAAATGGACTGAAGGGCGACTGGAAAGTGCCATCCTGATTTTTTCCGCGCATTAAACCCGTAGAAGGATCAAAAAGATTTTTATAGTTCATACTTCTTTTGGCATAAATACCAATCTCGCTCTCCGGTTTGCCCAGAGCGCGTCCAAGTTGATAAATAGCAAAATCATCGTAAGCGTATTCCAAAGTTTTAGCTGCATTTTCAGAGATTTTCACGTCGTAGGGAACATAACCCAGTTTATTATAATATTCCACACCATTACGGCCAACAGCCTCCATAGGACCTTCATTATTGGCACCATGAGTTACTGCATCCCATAAAGTATTGATGTCATAACCACGCATTCCTTTGATATAGGCATCGCTCACTACAGAAGCGGAGTTGTTTCCGACCATAATATTGGCGTAACCCGGGCTGCTCCATTCCGGCAACCAGCCACCTTCTTTAAAGTCGTTCACCAATCCTTCCTGCATTTCCTTATTAATGGACGGATACATTAAGTTCAGGAAAGGATATAATGCCCTGAAAGTATCCCAGAAACCTGTGCCTGCAAACATATAACCTGGAAGAATTTTTCCATTATAAGGACTCCAGTGCACGATTTTATTGTTGGCGTCTATCTCATACAATTTGTTTGGAAAGAACAAAGTACGGTACATGCTCGAGTAGAATGTACGTGCCTGATCAATCGTTCCACCCTCTACACTAATACGGCCCAGTGTTTTGTTCCATATATTTTTAGTTTTTTGTTTGGTGGCGTCAAATGTGTCATTGGCCAGCTCTCTTTTTAAACTGATCTCTGCCTGTTCAAAGCTGATAAAAGAAGAAGCTACTTTTGCAATAACCTGCTCGCCTTTATTGGTTTTAAAGCCAATCACCGCACCACTGTGGTCACTCTCCAGTTCTAAGCCATCTTTAAGGGTTTTATCACTCCAGGTCTTGGATAAAGTAAAGTCTTTGTTAAAATAGATGACAAAATAATTTTTGAAGTTTTTAGGTAGCGGTCCTCTCGCATATTTGGTTGAGTAACCAATGATCTTTCTTTCTTTTGGAAAAATTTTAATGTACGAGCCCTTATTTAAGGCATCTACAACAACGAATGCACTATCCGTTTTTGGGAAAGTAAACCTGAACTGTGCCGCGCGTTCTGTGGGTGTAATTTCTGTGGTTACATCGGCATCGGCCAGGTAAACACTATAGTAATAGGGTTTTGCAACTTCTGCTTTGTGACTGAACCAGCTTGCGCGGTCATCCTCTTTGAATTTAAGGCTTCCAGTGACCGGCATAATTGCAAATTGCCCATAGTCATTCATCCAGGGTGATGGCTGGTGGGTCTGTTTAAATCCTCTGATCTTATCTGCATCATAGGTATAAGCCCATCCGTCACCCATTTTTCCTGTTTGAGGGGTCCAGAAATTCATTCCCCATGGAACTGCAACTGCAGGGTATGTATTTCCGTTGGAAAGATCAGGTTTAGACTGTGTTCCCATTAATGGGTTCACCAGTTCTACAGGGTCAGATAGATTAACCCCCTGCTGCGCAAAAGTACAAGTGGCACCCAAAACAAGCAGGGCACTAAAAATTCTTTTCATCATGGTTTCTCTGTTTGTGTTGTTTATAGATATTAATTTTATTGTGGTTCATTTTAAGTCGTATTTCCTATCTCCGCTAAAGTGCTCCAGCAACTTGCCGCTCCAATTAAGGAGGCATCCTCTTTCAACTCTGCAATTCTGATCTCTGTTGTTATTCCATTTTTATCCAGCTCCTGTTGCACATAAGGCATAAAACACAAATGGGCATTGGAAATGTTTCCGCCCAAAACAATGGCCTCCCAGGGATTTTCCTGAACAAGATACATGATAAACTGCGCAAGGTTATAGCCAAATTCTTCAAAGATTTGCTGTACTGGCTGTTCCTTACATTCAGAAAGGTTGATTTCTTTTACTCCGCCAATAACTTTCCCGGTCAACTGAAAATACCGGCCGGTAAACCATCGGGTTGACAAATAATCTTCTGCAATACCCTCCTTGAATTTCGCATTCCATAATGCCGCATCTTCTGCAATACCGTCTTTACAAAAAGCAGATCCAAGTCCGGTTCCCAATGTTAAACCAGCAACCCGTTCAAAATGACGGGCAGCACCGCCATACACTTCTCCCTGTAAAAAGCCAGCTGCATCATTCATGAACCGAATGCACTCTGGCTCTATTTCCAGCCTGCTTGCGAGCTCATTTTTAATATTTATCTGATACAGGGTTTTGAATTTGTCCTGATCTTTGATCAGCGAGATTCCCTTTTCATAATCAAAAGGTCCCGGCATTGCAATTCCGATCAGTTTCTTTTCGTTACCCAGAACAACGAAGGATTCTTTAATCACCTTACACCAGTTGTCCAGGATCACGCCCGCCGCGTCATCAGAATTTACATGTATGCGTTGTCGCGACTCCGGAAGAAGTGTTCCGGTTGTTAAGTTTACCAGGGCTGCTGTAATGTGAGAGCCACCTATATCAACACCTAATACAATAGGTTTCTTCATTTTAATTATATTATTATCTGTTTTTGTGAGTTATCTTTTTTATCCGGCCAAAGCATTGCTGCATTTTGTGGAATACGTTATGCTTTTAAAATATCCGGCATTTCATGATAGGTTTTCCACAACAACTCCCCAAACAGTGTATTTGACCAGGCAAACCATGCTCTGGTAAAATTAGAAGGGTCATCTTTGTGGAAAGATTCATGCATAAAGCCCTTACCTGCATGTGTTTTTTGCAATGTCTGAATACATTTTTTAATTTCTTCTTTATCCGTAGAGGTTAAAGCTCTCATCGTAATACTCATCGGCCATATCATATCCTGACCTACGTGAGGACCTCCAATACCTTCTGCAGCCGTACCTTTAAAATAGAAGGGATTGTCTGAAGAGAGTACAAATTTTCTTGTATTCTGGTAGATTGGATCATTCAGATCTACTGAGCCCAGATAGGGTAAAGCCAGCAGGCTGGGTACATTCGCATCGTCCATCAGGTAAGTATTGCCAAATCCATCTACTTCAAATGCATAAATTTTTCCATATTTCGGATGGTTTACGATCGCATATTTCTGAATAGCTGCATCTACCTCTTCAGCCAGACTCAACAGTTCTGCAGAAAGCGCTGTATCATTAAAAATGGCTTTAACCATTTCTCCTGCTTGTTTCAAAGAACTTACTGCAAAGAAGTTTGAAGGAATCAGGAAAGGAAATATTGTTGCATCATCACTTGGTCTGAAGGCAGAGCAGATCAGCCCAACCGGATTGATCGGGAATCCATAACCTGCCATAGGCTGTGTATCTGTGGGTTTTTCAGTTACTCTTCTGAAATGATATGGACCATGGCCGGTTTTTCGTTGCTGTTCTTTAAAGGTTTTTAGAATAGTCTCTATGCCTTTCTTCCAGGTATCTGTAAAAGGCTGCTTATCGCCTGTTTTTTTCCAGTAATGGAAAGACAAACGAATGGGATAACACAAGGAATCTATTTCCCACTTTCTCTCATGAATGCCAGGAAGCATGGTGGTTTCATCTGTTTTCCACTCTCCTACTTTTTCAGGATCTCCATAAAAAGCATTCGCATATGGATCTTTGAGAATACATTTTGTTTGATGAGCAATCACCCCGGCAATTAATTTCTTTAAAGCCAGATCTTCGTTGACAAATTGCAGATAGGGCCAAACCTGTGCAGAACTGTCTCTTAGCCACATGGCATCGATCTCACCTGTAATGACATAGGTATCCGGCTTGCCGTTATCTTCTTTATAATATACGGTTGTATCCAGGGTATTTGGAAAGCAATTTTCAAAAAGCCAATTCAATTCTGGATTTTTAACTTTAGACTGAAAGGTTTTAATGGCGGCATCTACTGCCTTACTTTGAAAATGTCTTTTTCCGGGGGCTACTCTAACGACAGGAAATTCGGGCGCCGCAGCAAAAGAAACTTTCGATGCGAGCAAACCTGCACCAAGAACGCCGGTGTGTCTAATAAATGTTCTCCTTTTCATACATTAAATATTGCATTATGGTCATTAAAATGGCCATTGGTTTATATTTGGTTATTGATTTAGACGTTACTACTATACAATTATGATTTGAGTGATCACCACACTAAAACGTTTTACTAATATGAGGAATAATATTTTTATTTTACAACTCTGCAGAAAAATTATTTTTTTGCAGGTGTAACATTTAAAATACATCTTGACTTGCTACCGTACAATCAGTTCGCCCGACAGGATGACCCGTTCTGTTTCCAGCACCTCTTTGGACGATAGCTGCATTAAAATCAGACTGATGATCCGCTCTGCAATTTCTTCAAGAGGCTGGCCCAGAGCAGAAATCTGGGGTGTATGCAATTTGAAAACATCCCCGTCGTCATAGGCAATTACCGAAAAATCAGCATCAACTACTTTCCCTATCTCTTTAAGGGCTGTAAGGCCACTAATAGCCAGATAATTTGTCGCAAATAACACGGCATCAATTTCGGTGTGTTCTTTAAACAGCTCCTTCAACTGCACTATGGTTTCTTCCTTTTCCTGTCCAAATGGCACTTTTAATACAAGTGCTTCATTTTGAGTTCCATTATAATCAAGGATGGCCTGCTTGTAACCATCGTAACGATTAACAATTTGTTCAACGTCAAGGTCAATGGTTACCAGGGCGATGTTTTTTTTCTTGAGTTTCAGAAAGTGTTCAGTTGCCTTATAAGAAGCTTCAACATGGTCTATACCCACATAGCTCACGTCGAGTGAAGGAAGAAAACGATCAAAAAGGACTACTGGTTTATGTTCGTCTAACAGCCCCTGGATATCCTGCTCTGTACCTAAGGCAGGAGAAATAATATAGGCATCAACCTGCCTTGACTTAAAAAGGTTGATCAGCTCTTTCATTTTTCCAGGATGATTCTCTGTACTGGAATAAATGATCTTGTAATCCTTTTTATAAGCTTTATCTTCTATTAATCTGGCTATCGCTGAAAAAAAAGGATTTGAAATGTCCTCTACAATCAGACCTATGATCTTTGAACTCCCTGTTCGCAAACTACGGGCCACCTGATTGGGTTTAAAGCCATCATCCTTAATAATTTTCTCCACTCTTTCGATGACGGCTGTACTTATATTCTTCTCTACTGCCTTGCCATTCAGGATAAAGGAAACTGTGGTGATGGATACATTTGCTTTTTTCGCTATATCTTTTATCGAAAGCGCTTTGGTCGTCATATGCTTATCTTCTATACAGCAAATCTATAAAATATTATTTCTTAATTTAATGTATTAACTCTTTAAAAGAAGCAACTTTTTCAATACAGCTTTTACTTTTATTAAAGTCGTTTTGGGCGGACCTCATAAAACCGATAACCAAAGAGGAAGATAATCACATAACAAAGGATAGGAAGGTAATACGCATGTTCAATACCATAGCTATCTGCAGCTTTTCCCATAATAAAAGGAAAGAAGGCCCCACCAACCACGCCCATGGAGATAAAAGAGGAAGCTTGCTGTGTGTGTGCACCCAGATTCTTGATGCCCAGACTGAAAATAGTGGGAAACATAATGCTAAAGAAGAAGTTGATCATCAACAAGGCCAGGTACGAGGTCCATCCTAACCCCTGTGCAACAACAATACACATCAAAATATTGGCGGCGGCATAACATGCCAGAAGTTTATTAGGCGCAATCACCTTCATTAGAAATGTTCCTATAAAGCGGCCAGCGAGCATCATCCCCATAAATAAAACCATATAATTAGCTGCCTTTTCATCACTGAAACCCATCTTTTCATGTCCGTAATTGATAAAAAAGGCCCAGGTCCCGGCCTGGGCTGCAACATTAAAGAACTGAGCAATCACGGCCCATACAAAATGCCTGTGCCCAAAAAGAGGTTTGTTTGGTGCAACATCTACATTGACCGCATCCTCGTCTTTTACCGGTGTATGCGGATCTATTGTCTGAGGCACTTTAACAAAAGAAAAGGACACTGCAATTATGGCAATAACAACTCCAATGGCCACATACAAAAGCTTAACAGAGGTGAGATCGGTACTTCCGGGAGTATTGTGCCTCAGCAAGAAATAAGACCCTATATAAGGCCCAAACATCGCACCAACGGCATTGAAAGATTGAGCAAAATTAATTCGCTGATCACTTGTGCGCTGATCACCCAATGAGGCAACAAATGGGTGGGCTACGGTTTCCAGTGTAGACAAGCCGCAGCCTAAAATAAACAGAGCAATTCCAAAAAAACCAAACGAAGAGGTATAAGCTGCAGGTACAAACAGGAAAGCCCCTCCTGCAAAGAGGGACAAACCAAGTAGCACACCGCGTTTATATCCAAAACGTTTCATAAATAAACCTGCAGGTATCCCCATGACGAAATAAGCACCAAAAACCGCAAACTGGACAAATGCAGACTGGGATTTCGTTAAATTTAAAACATGCTGAAAGTGTTTGTTCAGAACATCGGCCATCGTAATGGCAATGCCCCAAAGCATAAATAAAGAGGTCACAAATACCAGCGTAACCAGGTATTTTTTTTCAGTAAACAATGGTTTTTGACTCATGGATTAAGGTCTGTTTATATTGGTTAGTTTAAGGGTGTAAGCAAGGGCATATCCGTCATGATGTTTAGAAGTGAGCACCACTATATTTAGCACCAGAGGACTCAATAAGTTTGGCCCACTGGTCTGGCTGGTAATTCAGTACCTTAAACAGTTCTCCAAAATTATAGTAAACGAAATCTTTGCAATAAGTCTTATTGTGGTACTCATTTACCCCTTTGCCGTTCTGTTTGAGCCAGTACTGATACCACTCCGAATACATACCTTTTGGTGCCCAGGCCGGCACAGAATAAGGCCCCCAATGTATAAAGATCCCAAATTTCGCATCTTCAAACCAGTATGGAAGCGGCCGGCTGTCCAGCGAAGCCCAATTGGCTTCGTATTTTTTGGACTGTCCTGCAGCCCAAAATGGAGCCATAAATAATAAAAAAACAGCAAGTAAGCTTCCTGGGAATATAAAAGATGATTTATTCATATGCTCTGGTTATCTTAATCTGTATATCCTTCTTTTTTAAGCAGAGCCATTGCTTCCATAAGCATAGCACCACTTAGCTCCGCGCGTAAGGCCGCTTTTCCTCCAGCTGGCGCAGCCCACCAATGATAACCAAACAAAACTACCGGGGTTTTAGCAGTACCTGTTGTCCATAAAATCTGGCCGCTGTTTTTCAGAAAATTGATATATCTCTTCCTGGTCATTTCAGGTACATCTTTAGTCCTGATCAGCTGAGTAAAATACCTTACAAAAATTCCTTTGAAAAGATTCACATCGTGGTCCTCTTGTTCAGCCCAGTCGCTCAGCACTTTGTTATTTGAATTGACCAGGGTACTTGTAGCCCAGTCTGCGCTTTTAATCGCGTCATTAAGATAAACTTTATTCCCCGTGATTTTATAGTACTCTACTGCTGCACCTATAAAAGTACCAACATCGTAGGTAAAATCACCTTTGGTATCATCCAGCTTCTCATACACTCTACCCGATTGCTGAACCACACAATTTTCCTTCATCCAATTATAGATTTTAGAAAGCCATTCCAGGTCGTTATGTCCATTAATCACTTCTGCCGCACCATATTTCTGCCAACGGCGGGCAGCTATAATTGCTGCCGGCCCATTTGATGGCATCCCCTTACTTTTTCCTTCGGTCGTATTCTCATGGTTCCATGGAATTCCTCCGCCATCGGCATCATTCCAGCCGGCAGTAATCCATTTCCACAAGTCTTTGGCCGATGCTTCATAGCGAACATCTCCGGTAGCCTCTAATGCCCGCAGATGAGCCATTCCATGCCAGCCCATATCATCATAATAATTATTATAGAAACTGCCCCAGTTCTTGGCCTTCACGCCTTCATAAAAATCATAGATACGTTGTTTATACAGATCATTTTTTGTCCTTTGATAAGCATCAACCAGCACATCCAATCCATGAGCTTCCGGCCAGTAGTCATTCCGGACGATCGTTCCCAGATTATCATTATTAAAATGATGAGCTGTAGCGTTCCAGTAAATATTAGCCAGGTTACTGCTGCTGCTATCTGCAGCAGTAGTCCAGTTGACAGCATATTTTGCACTCCTATCTATATATTCGTCTTTTATTTTTGAGCAAGCGCTAAATATTAGCGCTATACTCATTACCAACAACATTTTCTTCATTTGTATCTTTTTTACGGTTGGACCTTATCCTAAGCTTGATCTTTGTCTTTTCCTTAATAGACAATTTCGTGTGTATAATTTGCTGTTTCAGCACTGAATGAAACAATTACATCGCATTTCTGAATTGTCCGGTTAGGAAATTTGAAAGAGTAATTCCATTGGTTATTTTCACCGGGGTAGAAAAACAGGTTAAAATACGACCCCGTTTTTACAGCTGGGGGTTGATTGTCTATATTACTGGAACCCACTTTTTGGTCTACCCCTGCAATTGTCATACGAAAGAAATACCTGTCATCGCCAAAGCCACCAGAAGTAAAATCAGGCACCATATTGCTAACTTTCCATATTCCCTTTCCCTGATAAGTTAAGGTGGTTCTTTTCTGCGGTGTACACATAAAGAAATCCAATTTGGTAATTTCCTGCAATGAAACCGTTCCGGCATTAAAATCTAAATTGATCCTGTAGATTCCGTCTTTTGCTACTGTCGCTCCATCTGCATTTTCTTTAAAATTACTTCCAGTAGGATCTACAGAAAAAGTTCTGGTCACATTAGTTTTGGAGTCAACAAACTTATAGCTTTTGCCCCCAAGCAATTTCGTGTAAATTTCAAAGGTATCTCCGCCTGACATCGGCTTCACTGTTAATGCCTGAGCCAACTGAGTTCCACCTTCTGTTCCTTCTCCGGTCAGGTATAAAGAAGCGGGGGCCTCAATACCGGTTAACCTGGTGATTTTCAAAGAACGATTCTGTTTGGAAATTACTTTCGAAATTCCTCTGGAAGCTACAACAGTCCATTTAATTGTCCCTTCTTCACCCGATCCGATTCCTGCAAACTTTCCTATCCTGTCCAATATTTTGTGGGTAATACTTGCTCCTCTGCCTATTCCGTTATTATCCGCAGGAACTGTATATATGGGCTTAGAAAAATCACCATTTTCTTTATCGAATATAACATCATAATAAACTACACCATTATCCATGGCTACAGACTTCTCCCATTCAAAGTATAAGGTTCCTGCTGGAGTCAGCAATACCTTTTTTGCATCATCCGGCGAGTAAAATGTAGTGACTTCAGTTACTTGAACATCTTTAAATTCTTTATCTTTTTTACAGCCCAAAAAAGATAAGAGTACAGTTAAATAACAGGCTGCTGACAATATATATGTTTTCATTTTTGCTTCTTATTAATAGTTAATATCCTGGATTCTGTTTTAAATTTGGATTGAGCAGAAGTTCTTTTCTTGGAACTGCCCACAAATAATCACGGTTTCGGCTAAAGTTTCCCGCAGGAAGCTTTATATAATCATATGTTCCACTGGACTTATCAAACTTAGCCCCCCGAATGGGTTGTGTTAGCACCGTCTCCGCTGTTTTCCAACGTCGAATATCAAATGCTCTCAATCCTTCCAGTGCCAGTTCACACCGACGTTCATTTCTAATAATTTCTCTTAGCTCCGCCTGCCCAACTGCTGGCAGGTCCATCGCTTCAGTAGTATTATCAAAACCAGCTCTTTCTCTAAGTTTCCTAATGGTTTGATTCCAAATCGTACTATTCATTCCTCCCAACTCATTTTTTGCTTCAGCATACATGAGTAATACATCTGCATAGCGTATTAACGGGAGGTTTAAATTAGAATCCCAGCTACCACCCGTATAAGCTGCCGGACTTGGATCAGCAAATTTCCGATAATAATATCCGGTAGAACTACCGGCCGAACCATTAGTATATTTGTCTAATGTTTTACTGTCAGGATTAATTTCTATAGTACGGCTATTTCCAGACCTGTCTTGCCATTTAGATCCGTCATATACAATCGTCGCACCCATGCGCGGATCGCGATTGGCATAATCCGGATCACCTGAAGTCCATTTTTCACCATTTTTCATTAAATAGCTATCCACTAATCCCTGAGTTGGTGCTGCATTGTTCAAACGCGCATTCGCAGACATGGGAACATAATCCACAAGGTTTCCCCAGGTTCTGAGATCTGGTACATATTGAAGGCTTAAGATAATTTCACTATTGTATTCATTCTTTATCCAGAATAACTCTTCATAATTAGAGAACAGGCTATATGTACCATAAGCAGAACTATTCATCAGCTTATCGCAATATTCTGCCACTTTTGCCCAATTGTTCTCATACAAATACGCGCGGGCATTCAAAGCGACAGCAGCTCCTCTGGTTATTCTGCCATTATCTGCGGCCGGATATTCCGAACTGCTTGGCAAAACAGCCGCAACGTCATCCAGTTCTTTATGGATCCACTCCATAATCTCGCCATGAGGTTTACGAGTTATTGTTTTGGCCTGTTCGGGTGTAATATCTACGGTAAAGTGAGGTACATCCCCATACCAGGTGGTGAGTTCAAGATAGAGAGATGCCCTGATAAAACGGATTTCAGCCTTCCTTTTTTCCCTAAGACTGGTACTCATCGATGTTACCCGGTCTATATTGGCCAGAAATGTATGACAGGTCTTGATTCCGCCATAGCAAGCGCCCCATTCACTTTCGAAACGCCCGTTAGAAGCATCTGCAAGTCCGGTAGCAATTATTTTTTCATTGGATGCTCCATACCCATTATAAACATTATCACTCAATATTTCATTGGTGATAAAATAATCACTTGTAAACATTTGCCGATAAGCCATATTCAAAACAGAATTGGCTTTATCTTCTGATGTCCAGTAAGTTTCATCTGTAAATTTATTTGTTGGCGTTACATCCAGCTTAACGCAGCTGGAAATGAATAGGCCCGCTGCCAATAATGTAAGGTGAGCATATATTTTAAATTTCCTTGTCATGATTCCTTTATATATTGTTCATTAAAACTCTACATTAAAACCACCGCCTATATATTTCAGCAGGGGATAATTGCGTGCACTGTTTGCACCACTCGCATTCATGTTCCCACCAAACTCTGTAGACTCTGGATCCACGAAGGAATTCTTACTGAAAGTAAGCAGGTTCTGCCCGTCAACAAATACCCGCAGCTTACTCATTCCAATCCTTTTTGTCAGAGTTTTAGGGAGCGTATATCCAATTTGGATATTTTTCAGGCGTATATATCTTCCATCGAAAATATTAAAATCAGATCCCTTGCCATAGTTATTAACCGTAGAGGCATTCCCCTGTGGGGTAAGCCTTGGCCATTTGGCATCAGGGTTTGCCGGAGTCCAGTAATCGAGTTGATGTTCAAACATGACAAAAGAATAACCACTATGAAATGGCTCTATGGTCTCTCCTCTCAAGGCCATATCGCGTTTACCAACCCCTTGCCATAACATGTTCAGATCAAATCCTTTCCATTGAACATCATAGCTGAATCCAAAAGTAAGACGTGGGAAAGCGTTGCCAAGTACATACCTGTCGTTGTCATCAATAATGCCATCTCCATTTCTGTCTTTATATTTCACATCGCCAGGTTGAGGCAGTATGCCGACAGGAAGAGCGGAGTTCCTGATGTCATCTTCATTCTTGAATAAGCCATCTGTCTTATAACCATAATAGCTATATAATGGCAGTCCAACACGAATGATACGTTCGATCTCATCCGATTTACTGATTTGCTCATATCCTTCGAATTTTGTAACCTTATTCCAGGAATCTCCGACATTGAACCCAAATGACTGACGTATTCCGTTGATACTTAAATTATAATTCAAGCTGAATTCCCAGCCTCGGTTAGCCATTTCACCCAGATTGGCTTTAGGAACGGCACCACCTAAAGTAAGTGGAGTCTGAGGTGTCAGTAAAATATCCTTGGTTGTTTTGTGAAAATAATCAAACGTAGCTGTTAAACCTCCTTTCAGAAAAGTTGCATCTGCTCCTATATTAAATGATGAAGAAGTTTCCCATTTTAGGTCAGGATTACCAAAAGTATAGCCTGTGCCAGGCACTGCAACATTATTAAACCCATACTGGTTCTGGTAAATATCATAAGTGGTAAATGTCTGATAATCATCTATATTCTGATTACCTAAAATTCCATAAGAACCACGAATCTTCAAATCACCAATCTTATTTTTCCAGAACTCAAAGAATTTCTCTTGTGTGATCCGCCAGCCTAAAGATACAGAAGGGAAAAATCCCCAGCGGTTATCTTTCAAAAACTTGGAGGAACCATCATAACGGAAATTTCCTTCAGCATAATACTTATTAGCAAAAGAGTAACTGGCACGTCCGAAATAAGAATAAATACTTCTCTCTACGGTACCTCCGGGTGAGTTGTAGCTAGCTGTTTCATCAGTTTTAGTTCCTTCAATTGGAATACCCAGAACCGGATCTACAAAGTTTCTCGCAATTTCAATACGGCGTTGTCTGAAAGACTCATTAGAGAAACCGGCCAGCAGTGAAACCTGATGCGATTTCCCGAATGTCTTGTTGTAATCAAGCATTGCCTGAGTGTTCAACAGGGTGGCTTTGCCATTATAATCATCTATGCTGTAATTTTTTGAGCTATTTTCATTTACAGGACTATCTCCACCCATCCAATTGTATATGGGCCAGTAAAACCGTCTGATTAAACGTGATTCGGGGCGAAGGTCAAAGCCAACTAATCCTTTGGCCTTTAACCCATCTATAATTTGAAATTCGGCATTCATGCTTCCCTGAAAGTGGTCATTGTTGGTATTTGTATATCCACCATGTTCCAATGAAGCGAGTGGATTTCCTCCGGTTAGAACGTCGTTGTTGTAATACCTTCCATTTGCATCTTTCAGAATATAGGTATTATATACTGGAAGACGTGAAGCGTCTGCAATTAAAAATCCGGTATCGCCTTGATAGGCTTTACCGTCACTTCTGTCGTACCACAATATGGTGGTTAACTTGAGCCTTCCAATATCAGTAGTGAGGTTAGAGCGAAAGTTGTAACGTTTTAGTCCAAAATCAGGTCCTTTAAAATTACTTTCCTGGTCGTAATAACCTAAGGAAATCATATAAGCAGTATTTGAAGATCCGCCCTGCACACTCAGGTTATAGTTTTGCTGCAGCGCATTTTTTAAAATACCATCCAGAAAATACTGGCTGTCTCCTGTTGCGAATTGACTGATTTGCGCTGAAGAATAGATTGGTTTTTCTCCAACATTAATGTAGGAGTCATTACGCAGCAAAGCGTTCTGATATCCTTTTAGAGGTTTAACTAATATCTTAGGGTCCTGAGTGCCTATAATTGCACCGAACTTTACCTGTGGCTTCATCCCCAGCTTGCCCTTCTTGGTGGTGATCAGTATCACACCGTTTGCAGAACGTGAACCATAAATAGCAGAACTTCCGGCATCCTTTAATATCGATATGTTTTCAATATCATTAGGATTCAGATTGTTCATGTTGCCAATATCATCGCTAATTACACCGTCAATAACCAATAACGGTGCATTATTGCCCATAGTACTCACCCCTCTCAGATTGATGTTCATGGTGTTGTCGTTAGGATTCATGCTTCGCTGCTGGATCACCAGGCTTGGAGATGTTCCCTGCAGAGCCTGTGTAAGATTTCCAACAGGACGATCTTCTACCTGGCCTGCCTTAATCTGGTCTACAGCCCCCGTAACACTAGAGCGTTTCTGAGTTCCGTACCCAACCACAACCACCTGTTCCAATTGCTGTAAATCAACATTCATTGTAATATCAATCTCTGTTCTACCCTCAACTTTGATCTCCTGGGCAGTGTATCCCAGGTAACTGAATACCAGTGTCCCATTATCAGGAACTTTAACGCGATAGGTGCCATCTGTGCCTGTCACCATTCCAGTTGTTGTACCCTTTAGCTTTACCGTTACTCCGGGAAGAGGCATATTTTTTTCATCCACCACCTTACCTGTAACAGTAATGATCTCCTGAATTACGATTATGGGTTCGGAACGTCTTTTGACCACAACCGTATTCCTGTTGATAACATAGGTTAAAGGCTGAAGATCAAAGATCTTTTTAAGTGCCTGGTCCAGGCTCATTTCTTCAATGGAAATACTTACAGGCCTGGCCTCCTTCAACATTTTGGTATTGTAGAGGAAACTAAACCCGGTTTGCTTTTGAATGTCTTTCAAAACCACACTCAGCGTTGCGTTCTTCTTGTGCAGGTTAACATTCTGAGCATAACCTGAAGCAAATACCTGAGTAAAGCATGCGACCAGTAAAATAGTAGTTAATTTCATAACCAGCAATAATTTTAATGGGATACAAGATTGCATCCTGCATTTAAACAGAGAGTAAAAATTCATACATTTGAATATTTGGGTTAAATCAGTAATAAGATGTGCTGTCTTTTTATAAAACGGTTTTTAGCCTGAAAACTCCGGGGGCGCGCCAACGCTTCCGGTTTTTCCTTTTAACTGCCAACCGTATCCTTGGATAAAATTCTAAGGCATAACGATGATCCTCCTTCCCTCAATTTTAAAATGAATAGTTCCGGTCAATTCCAGCATTTTCAAAACTTCAGAAACGTTTTCGTACCTGGAAATCGATCCTGCAAAATTCTTATCAGAGAGATTGCCTCTATACTCTACTTCTACATTATACCAACGGGAGATGCGGCGCATAATCGTTTCAATATCTTCGTCAGCAAACAAGAAATTTCCATTTTTCCAAGCTATGGCCTCTGCAGTATTGACCTCTTCAACACCTAATGCACCAGAAGACTTTTTTAAACTCGCTTGTTGACCTGGTCTGATGAAAGCTGTCTGCAAGGCATTAGATACTTTTACAGACCCCTCCAATAAAGTGGTATTGATACTTTCTTCATCATCATAAGCCATGACATTAAAATGCGTTCCCAATACCCGAACTTCCATATCTCTTACATGCACCTTAAAAGGCATTTCTTTATTTTTGGCAACCTCAAAATAAGCCTCACCATTAAGTTCCACACTTCGTTCTTTTCCTGAGAACTGGGTCGGAAAACGGAGCGATGAAGCCGAATTTAACCAAACGACAGTCCCATCCGGAAGCTTCACCTGATATTGCCCCCCTCGTGGTACTGCAATTTTGTTAAATAAAGGTGCGGCCTCTGAAGAACCACTTGCGGCATACACCAGCAAGCCTTTAGTCTCGTTCAAAATGGATGTATTGCCTTGTTTAATCGTTTTACTAATCGGACCGCTGTCTAAAGCCACCACAGAACCATCAGCTAAAGTTAATACCGCTTTATTTCCTCCCGGTACAACAGTTTTACCTGATTTTAACTGATAATGTGCTAGTTCTTGCTGAGATATTTTTTTTGACCTGGAAAGAAAAATCAAACCTGCAGAAACGCACAACAGCAATACCGCCGCAACCAGCCATCTTTTTACCAGAACAATCTGATGCGTTTTACGAACTCTGATATTGCTCATCAGTTTTTGCCTGATCTGATCCTTCGCTTGTACCTGAGACCCCATCATTTCCGCGTTCCAGGGGCCATCGATCAACTCGAATTCATCCTGATACACTTTAATAAGTTCTTGTTCCTCCGGACTGCTTGCTCCAGAAAGAAACTTTTCATATAAAAGAAGGTACTCCTCTTTTGTCATACTTGGTTAATTTATACTCGGTTATAGATAGAGAGACAATTTTTCAGAGGCACACACATAAATTATAAATATTTAATTTTTAATGTCTAGTTTTATTAACCAAATTATACCTGATCAACTAAATGTTTACAACCAAATCCAATGATTCAGAACTCTGGCTGGCCATTACTAAAAGTGATTTAAAGGCTTTCAATGTTCTTTTCGACAGATACTGGTCCAGTATTTATACCACCGCATTTAGTTATCTCAAAGATCCGGAAGCCAGTGCTGAGATTACCCATGATATTTTTCTAAACGTCTGGAATAAAAGATCTGAACTTGATATTCAGTCCTTTAAAGGTTACTTAACAGCCTCTGCACGTTATCATGTATATAAGAGAAAAAAAACAATTAAGTCTATTAACATCCAATATATTGAAGACTATGAAAGCCTTGACGCTGCATCAGTTCAAAACTCAGGCGACGAAAAAGTAAGTTATATGGAACTTGAAAATAAAGTTGATTCTTTTTTAAATGAACTGCCAGCCCGTTGCAGGGAAATCTTTATCCTTAGCCGGAAAGAACATTTATCCAATGATGAAATTGCACAGCGCTTATGTATTTCCAAACGCACTGTAGAAAACCAATTGACCAGTGCATTGAAATACCTTAGAATGTCCCTTCGGAACATCGGTATTATCCTGATCATCCTGCACCTTTAACACACCTGCCAATACCCGTTTATAAATGATAGAATTCAGAACCCTGGAAGATCAAAGCGTCGCACAGTTAGCTGAGGTCTTTAACCATGCATTTTCAGATTACGTGATTAAATTCCATTTAACAGAAGAAGTTCTTACCCAGAAAATTCAGGCAGAAAATATGAGCCTAAAACACTCGGTTGGTGCGTTCAACAGAAATAAACTTGTCGGCTTTATCCTACAAGGTTTAGATACCGTTTCAGGAAATAAGACAGCTTATAATGCCGGAACTGGTGTGATCCCTGACTATAGGGGGCAAAAAATCCCACAGCAGATGTACCAGTTCATTTTGCCTTTGCTAAGATCAGAAGGTTATTTACGCCATCAGCTGGAAGTCATTAAGGGGAATGAGAAGGCTATAAAAAGCTACCAAAATACAGGCTTTTCCATCAGTAGGATATTTGATTGTTACAAAGGGACCATAACCACAAAACCCTTAAACCAGATAGAGGTCCGCAATTTAATACAGCCCGACTGGGCACTGCTGGAAACATTTACAGATGTTCTTCCTTCCTGGCAGAACTCCTCTGCAACCATCCAAAGAGCTTCAAATCCACACATTATAGCTGGCGCATACGCAGATTCGCAGCTGATCGGTTTTGGCATCATGGATCCTGCCACCGGAAGGATAAAACAATTTGGAGTCAAAAAAGACTTCCGGAGAAAGGGTGCAGGTACCGCCTTATTTCATTTTCTCCATTCAAAAAGTGAAATGGGATCTGTCAATTTTATCAATTATGATCAAGAAGATCAGCAGGCACCTATATTTTTTGAAAAAATTGGCCTGGAGAAAACCATAGAACAATATGAAATGAAAATGGCATATACTTAAGTATATGCCATTTCGTGAATTATTTAACGTTAAGCCTGATTATTTATTAGTGATCACCTTTCCGCCGAATGCCCTTCCATCGGCACCCGGAACGACAAGTCCTGTTGCAATCACTGTATAATATTTTCCTTTAGCAATATCCATGCTGGCCAGACTAAATTTTGCATCGGCAGCGCCTTTATCCTTGATGGAAAATTCATAAGCTTTTGGATCAATCTCTACAAAAGTACTTACGGCTTTATAGGCCTTATCCCCTACAATTGTTGCTCCTCCTTTTATAGCCAGATCCAAAGCACCTGCATCAGGCGATAAATTAATAAACCTGATAAAAGCTTTTTCAGTCGTTTTACTTAAATCATCTGTATTGAGCAAGTAATCAAGTTTATCCCCTTTATCAATCAGAAATAGGGTATACACCTGTTCTCTGGCTATAGAGATCTTTTTGGTGATGACACTTTCAGTATTCGATGCTGTTGTAAATTTCGCATTATAATCACCTGCATTTACAGGGAAATAAGCTACAGAACCTTCAAAAGGCAATGCACTTGTTCCATTTGCTTTAGCATCATTAAGGTAAAAATTATAAGTTGCAGAAGTTGGTGAAGTGTTCACCACAGATAAATAAGCAAGGTCTTGACTAACCGGAGCTTCATCCTTTTTACAGGATTGTAAGCCCATCATACCAAGCATTACTAATGCCGACGCGATCAAATGTTTCTTAGCTGATTTCGTAAAAAATGTCATCTTCATATAAAGGTTTTAAGTGTATAACCTTTAAAACGGGGATGAAATTAATAACGCTACAACAAAAATAACAACTAGAGCTTTTCCCGCTTCGCGGTTAATGTTGCTCCGGCACTTGCAACAATCACCAATGTTACTGCCAGCCATTCCTTAAAGGACAAGTGTTCATGAAGGAAAATCAAACCACATAATGCAGCTATACCAGGTTCCATGCTCATCAGAATACTGAAAGTACGCGCAGGCATTTGACGAAGTGCCTGCATTTCGAGCGTAAAAGGAATTGCACTTGATAACAAAGCCAGGGCAAGACCTGAAAAGAGTAAAACAGGCGTCAGCTGAGAAAAACCACCACTAGCCATACCAAAGGGCAGGATCAGTACCGTTGCGAAAATCATTCCTATACTTACAGCATCACTTCCCTTCATCAGCCGGGATATTTTACCACCCATAACAATGTATCCAGCCCAAAAAGCACCGGCTAATAAAGCCAGCCCGACACCAAGAGGATCTATCCCTGTTGTATTCCAGGGAGCGATCAATACAATTCCGGCACCTGCCAGCAAAACCCATAGATAATCTGCGATACGTTTGGAACCAAGTATGGCTACTAAAAGCGGACCGATAAATTCAAGAGTAACCCCAAGTCCCAAAGGAATTCTTTTGATGGCCATATAAAAGATAAAGTTCATTGCACCAAGACACAAACCGTAAGGGATCACAGCCTTCCATTGCACTCGGGTTAAAGATTTAAATTTTGGCCGGTTAACCAACAGGAGAATTAATGCCGACAATCCTATGCGTAAGGAAGCCGTTGTTCCAGCCCCAAGTATGGGAAACAAACCTTTTGCAATTGCCGCCCCCGCTTGTACACTAATGATGGCCAGTAAAACAGCGGGTAAGGGCGGTAAATTCAAAAGTCTCTTTCTCATCACAATTCAAGGTAAAATATCGGGCTACAAATATAGAACAAAAAACACAATTTTCATTATAATTATGAATATTATTCTGTTTATACATATATTTACAGAATGATAATCGAAAACAATCTTACATTAGACAAAATAGATCTGGCCATTTTAAGGCTGATGCAGGAAAATGCCAGAGTATCCAATGTTCAAATTGCCAAGGATTTGGAAATGGCGCCTTCTGCCATTTTGGAGCGCGTAAAGAAGCTCGAACAAAAGGGTGTGATTGTTCAGTACACCACAAGGATAAACCCGGCTGCGATAGATCTTAAATTACTGGCATTCATTTCTCTGAAAGCGTCGGACAGTATTGGTTGTGTAGACACCGCAAAAGAACTTGCAAAAATCGAAGAGGTACAGGAAGTACATATCATTGCTGGCGATGACTGCTACCTTGTCAAAGTAAGAACAGCGGATTCTGCATCTTTGATGGCCCTGATGCGCAATTCCTTCAGTAAAATAAAAAATATACTCTCTATTCGCACCACTATTGTACTGGAGACCGTAAAAGAGCAGCAACAGTTAAAAATACCTGAACACTAAATAACAATCTTTATGTCTAGTCCACAAAAAAAAGCCTCCTCTATCCTGGTCTACATCGCATTTGCTACGGTTTATATTGTATGGGGCTCTACTTATTTTTTCATCCAAAAAGCGCTGAACGGATTCCCGCCATTTCTTTTAGGTACATTCCGTTTTATCCTCGCGGGGCTCCTTCTGATGAGCTGGTGTAAGTTAAAGGGCGAAAATATATTTGACGAAAAGAGCATCAAAACAGCTGTAGTTAGTGGCTTACTGATGCTTGGGATCGGCAATGGTATCGTGATCTGGGTAGAACAGGTCATCCCAAGCGGACTGGTGGCTATCATGGTTGCATCAGCTGCCATCTGGTTTGTGATACTTGACAAACCAAAATGGAAAGAAAACCTGCAGAGCAAGTCTACCGTAGCCGGCCTGATTATAGGTTTTATCGGTGTTATTTTCCTATTTGGAGAGCAACTGATGCAGGCTTTAAACACCACTCAAAGTACAGTTCAGATCGTAGGAATGTGCCTTCTGGTCATTGGACCTATAGGATGGGCAGGTGGCTCACTCTATTCAAAATATCATGCAGACAATAAGATATCGGTGTCTGCAGGCACTGCCTGGCAGATGCTGGCCGCAGGAATTGCTTTTATTCCCGGCAGCTTGCTCAATTCGGAGTACCAGCACTTTCAATGGACAGAAGTATCCCTTGATGCCTGGCTGTCGATCATTTACCTTATCTTATTTGGCTCCATAGCTGCCTTTAGTGCCTATGTTTGGTTACTTACAGTGAGGCCGGCCACACAGGTCAGCACTTATGCTTATGTAAACCCTGTAGTTGCTGTTATACTCAGCTTATTGTTTACCAGCGAAAGGATTACCCTTATACAGTTTTTTGGTTTGCTGATCATCCTTGGAAGTGTACTACTGATCAACCTTGCCAAATACAGGCAGAGTAAACGCTCGGAAGTTTAGTCATTAAAACAAAAAAGCCGTGATTCATTAAAACCACGGCTTTTTTGTTTTGTATTATACAATCTATTGGACATCGGTATAAGAAGCCTCCACATTCCACCCGGAAATGGTTATGCCATATTTCTTTCCAGACTCCGGGGTATATTCAACCACTACTTTTTTCTCTGCACCAGGAGGCAATGACACATAATTATCATCGTAAAATGCAGGAAGTATTCTTTGTTTCGTGCCCGCATCTACCAAAGAAATCCTGTTAAAAAAAGCAACCGGATTTTGAGCAGAATTGAACAAAGTTACTTCCACTTTATTGCTGCCAAGCTGACGCGTACTCACTTTTAAAGTCGTCTTTTGCATCCTGTTCAATCCTGAGTAATTCCCTTTCTGGTCAGGCATCCAGTAAAAGTTATCACTTACAACTTTTTTATTCCTGTCCAGTAATTGCAGAGAAAGGAATGAACCTTCCTCAGCAGATAAAGCATCTACCACTGGTTTTAATGAAGAGATCTTTTTTACTGTAGAAGGCTCTACATAACAAAAGATCTGGTTCAGCAATTTAGACTTTCCTTTCATATCATAAGAGGTAGCCACAAGCATCAGATCTGTCTTTTGCTGAAAGCCATTATTGGCGATACTGACCATACCATCTACAGGATTATACATGCTGTGCAGCATCTCACTTCCAGAACGCAGACCATATAAACAGGCATTGGGATCCAGGTAATAATCATACATCTGTCCTCGTGTTGATGTCCATGGATTTTGGGTTTTCCATATGATTACCCCCGTATACCAGTTCCACATATGTGAGCTAAAACCTTCGATCAGTCCACGATACTGGTCATAATTTACCAATTGTGCCTTCGTAGCAAAATCCCTGGCATTTTCCGGTTTTCCATAAGGAAGAATAAAAGCCTCATAACCTACGCCATCATAAGTATGATAGGTCCATACGGAATCCACTTTTTCTACAGCCCGGCCATTTTTATCCTTACCTGTGTATTCTGGGGCAATCAGATTTTTTTCAGGGATAAATCTTTGCAGCGATTCGTAATCACCAACTCCTACAGATCCTACTTCAGAATTGAACGGAAACGTTTTATTCTCCCAAAATGTAGAAATGGGCTGTATGGTATAAGGACCATCTCCATTGCCGCCAATAGTGTTTAAAGACATTTCATCCGAATTGGAATAATCAATAAACCATCTTGTCCCATCCAGTTTGGGAAGAATAGAATCCCTTAATGGCACAAGAATATCATTTGGCGGTGTAATTTCGTTTCCTCCACACCAGATAGCCAGTGAAGCATGGTTACGCACCATTTTGATCATGTCTGTTGCTGATTCCAGGAAAAGGTGATGATCGTCAGGGTACTGTCTCCTGGCCCATTGATCATCTTTTTTTGCCGGATCCTGCCAGCGTCCGTTACAATCACCAGACATCCAGAAATCCTGCATGACCAGTAAACCGTTCCTGTCGCAGGCATCGTAAAACTCCGGCCTTTCCACCAATGCCCCTCCCCAAATCCGGATGAGGTTCAAGTTCATGTCCTTATGATAACGAATCTCGGCATCATATCTGGCTTGTGAAAAACGAAGCATTGCATCAGATATGATCCAGTTTCCTCCTTTAATAAAGATCTTTTGACCATTCACCAAAATTTCCTTACTGCCAGTTGTTGTATTCCATATGGCCTGAATCTCACGCACACCAAAAGATAAAGCTTCCTGATCAGATACCTGACCATTATTTTGCGTAAACTGGATATTGGTTTTATACAACTCCTGTTTACCATAGCCATTCGGCCACCATAAACGAGGGTTTTTCAGTTCAAGATCCGGCAACTGAATCTCTGTTGTCTGACCGGCAGGAATACTCACTTTAGCAGAAATCTTCTGACCCTCAACGGTATAAGAGAGTACTCCGTCCACCTTTACACCTGAGGTATTTTCCAGTTCAGCAGACATGCGAATTCTGGCCGGCTGTTGCGGACCTTCTGTATTGCGTTTTCCAGGAACATATGTAATGACATGTGGGTTCTTCAGGTTAACTGCACCTGTTTTCTCTACATATACTTTATCCCAGATTCCTGTATTGCGATCCCTTATTGGGCGGATCCAGTCCCATCCTGCCGTATATTGAGGTGCTACACCACGGGCAATCGTTCCATCACCTCCCTGTCCTCCGTTAGGATCCCCAACAACATCTGCAGGATACACGATCACGGCCAATCTATTCCTCCCATCCTTATTCAGAAAAGAGGTAATGTTAAACGCTTTACGGATAAACATTCCTTTATAAGGCGTTTTATTTACTTTTTTACCATTTAAAAAGATATCGCAGCTATAATTAATCCCTCTGAAATTTAACCAGACCTGTTGCCCGGCCGCAGCCGTTTCTTTAAAGTCTTTAACAAACCAATAGGTATAGTAATCCCTGCCGGTTACATAAATATCCGGAATCTTTTCGTTGTTCATTCCATAAAATGGATCAGGAACTTCTTTATTGTTCAGCATTGTTGTCAGTACTGTACCTGGCACAGTTGCCGGTTTCCAGCCAGACAGTGCATATCCCGTTGCAGAGATTTGTTCTCCGCCCGCTTGTACCTGTTTTAAAGGAAGGCACTTCCATTCGCTGTTCAGTTCATATCTGTTTTGAGAAAATCCCAGATGAAACGCAGCAACTAATAATAGAGTTAAAACTAATTTCTTCATTTATTTTTCTGAATAGGGTCTGTTAGCTACTGCTTTACCAAAGTTATAATTAGGTTTGTTACCCATTTTGACCACCATAGTACCACCTTTAACAACGTCATGATGCGTAATAAAGCTCTTGCTATAAGGTTTTCCATTAAGGGTAATGCTTTGGATATAGATGTTTTCGGAGCTATTACCATCTGCCTGTACGGTAAAGGTTTTACCTGCACCTACATTGATGGTCGCTTTATCAAAGAGCGGGCTGCCTAAAACATAAACACCGCTGGCCGGATTTTCAGGATAGAAACCCAGAGCAGAGAATATATACCAGGAAGACATAGCGCCACAATCTTCGTTACCCGCTAAACCGTCTGGTTTATCGAAATAGAAGTCTTTCATGACCTGTCTCACTTTTTCAGCGGTTTTCCATTGATAACCGGAAAAAGCATACATATAGGTCACGTGATGACTCGGCTCATTACCATGAGCATACATCCCAATGAGGCCAGAAATATCATTGGAAGCTTGTGCGCCCATATCGCCCTTAGCAGTAAAGAGACTATCGAGTTTATGCGTAAAAGCATCATCACCCCCCATCAGGTTAATCAATCCTTCCACATCCTGTGGTACCAGCCAGGTATATTGCCAGCCATTGCCTTCAGTGAAATCACCTTTCTCATGAATAGAATTGAACGGATCATAAGGTGTTTTGAAGCTGCCATCGCTCATACGCGGACGAACAAAGCGGATGTTTTTGTCGAAATAATTTTTATAGTAGCCTGCACGTTTTTTATAGTATTCGTAGTCGGCAGTTTTACCCATTTTTTTGGCCATAGCGGCGATACACCAGTCATCGATCGCATATTCCATAGCTTTTGAAACAGATTCATACTCTTTATCAGCAGGGATATAACCTAACTCTTTTACATATTTCAATCCCAGATCATCACGGTTGGACGTAGCTTTCATAGCCGCAAATGCTTCTTCTGCATCAAAACCGGTAAAGCCTTTCAGGTAAGCATCTACAATAGGCGGTACTGCATGATAACCAACCATGCAATTGGTTTCATTGCCCATCAGGTGCCATACCGGCAACTTGCCCTGCTGTTTATAGATTGCGAGCATGGAGTTCACAAAGCTGTTTACCTTTTCAGGGTGCAGGATAGTACTCAATGGCGCGCATGAACGGTAGATATCCCATAAAGAGAAAACAGAATAGTTATCAAAGCCTGGATTAGCATATACTTTTTTATCAGTGCCCCGATAGCTGCCATCGTGATCGTTGAATAATGCAGGATCAATCATGGTATGATACATCGCGGTGTAAAATACCCGGCGTGCAGCATTGTCTTTTGTCTCTATTTTTACTTTAGATAATTCTTTTTCCCATTTTGCATCAGCGGTGCTCACTGTTTTGGCAAAATCCCAGCCAGGTATTTCCGCCTTGATATTGGCGAGTGCCTTTTCGCTGCTAACCGGAGAGATACCTATTTTCAGCATCACCTGTCCAGGAGATTTATCAAAGGAGATCACTCCTTTGGCCGCATTCGACTTTACGAAGTTCCCGGTTTGTTTGCTATCTCCATCAAATATCAGGAATTGTTTTACCGGCACAGATAACTTAACTGCAAACCAAACCCGCTGGTCTTCTGCCCAACCTTTGGAATAACGGTAGCCTTCCAGGGTATACTCATCTACCTGACGGATAAAGGTTTCTACCGGCGCATCCCAGCCGATACCTTCTTTCAGATCGATGATGATGTTGGCAGGTTGATCTTTCGGAAAAGTATATCTGTGCAAAGCAACCCTTTCTGAAGCCGTCAGTTCTGCTTTAATATTGTAGTCATCCAGCTGAACGGAGTAGTATCCGGGACGGGCTGTTTCGCGGTCATGAGAATAGTGAGAACCATATCCTGAAGTAGGATCTTCTTGTGTGCCTCTGTTGGTTCTTACCTTACCGGTATAAGGCATAACAAGTACATCCCCCAGATCTCCGATACCTGTACCGCTAAGATGCATCTGGGAAAAGCCGATTAATACATTATCTGAATAGTGATAACCGGAACACCAATCCCAACCCTTCACAATATTGGTAGGACCCGTTTGTACCGCGCCATAAGGAACACTTGCACCCAGAAATACGTGTCCATGCCCACCGGTTCCGATGTATGGATCAACATATTCAGTTAAACGTTTTAGTTGTGTGTGTTTCGCATTTTGCGCAAAGACTTTGGTGGAATTAAGAGGCAATATAAGGCAGCAGCCAATAAAACCTTTAACCAAATTCTTTGTAAAAGTGGAATGGTTATAAGACATTATGATTGTTTTTATTTGATCCTTTAAATTAAGTGTTTTTTTTCCTAAAAAAGGATGTTTTTTTTATTTTTAGTATACCCCTACATATTACTTTCTATTGCACCTACTTTCTCCCTGTACCAATCTGCAGGCCCGTCTAAAAGTACCGCAATGACGGTCATGGTCTTATCTAACCTGGTTGCAGGCACATCGACATACACAATCCCCGGAATTTTACTCCAATACAGCTTATTGTATATGCTATAAGGAAGAATTGTTCCATCACCTACAATCCGGATTCTGTTGATCTGGTTTTTAAGGCCTTTTATTGCAATCGGACCTGTTGGCTGACCTTCCACAAAAAGATACAAGGTTTGCTGGTCTGCTGAAAGTGCTGTCCTTCCCTGATAATGCCCTTCCGGAATTCCTGCAGTGGTTTTATACAATACTTCGGCATGTTTAACCACCCAATCATTCACTTCCAGATCCAAAGGCGTTACTGAAGGCTTAAAATTAAAGGCATCAGCTGCTAAATTGGTTGAAGCCAGCGGATTGATTCCTTTGCTGATCTGATCGGCAAGATCTTTAATTTTCCAGGCTGCCGAAAACTGCTTTTTATCTGCTGAAAGCAATTCTTTAGCGGTTTGGGCAGGTACTGTCACGTCTGTCAATTTTAATGGCTCTTTAAATTGAACCCGAACTACAGTCACATCTTGATCAAAGGCTTCTTGCGCAATCCGCAAAACATAAGCTCCCGTTGCGGGCTCATCGAAGGTCAATCCTTTGCCCTGATAACCAACTACATCTGCTTTTTCTATGTCTGATGAAATACCGGTGAGTGCAATTCCTGTTTGATCTTTATAATCTAAGTACAGGAATAATGTTTTTTTATCTTTAGACAAAGCCGTTTTAGCATTCACATGCCCAGCTGGTATACCAGTCCTGGTGCCATAAATGGCTTCTGCATGTTTCTTTGTCCAACGTCCAAGTCCTTTCAAAATCGCCGTCTGTTCCGGGGCAATTGATCCGTCCGCTTCCGGGCCAATATCCAGCAATAGATTTCCTCCCATACTGATGCAATCGACCAAAGTTCGGATGATCATATTAGAAGATTTATATTTGGTATCAAAAGGTTGATAACCCCAGGAATCATTCATGGTATAACAAAGCTCCCAATATTTTGACTCAGGTTTCAGCACAGGAATTCCTTGCTCGGGCGTTTCATAATCTCCATGGCCATCCAAACGGGAATTAATAATGATGTTCGGGTTGTATTTTTCAAGAGATTGTTTGATTACAGCTGCTTCCCATTCTGCATCATTGTGCTCCCAGTTCCCGTCAAACCACAGTAAGTCCGGATTATATTTAACAGATAGTTCCTTAAGCTGTTGCTGCTGATAGCCTAAAAATGTTTTCCAGCGTTTGGGCTCTTCTTTCAAACTATAGCGTTTCCGGTCGCGGGTAAAGCCATCATAATCCGGATAACTCCAGTCGGGTAAAGAATAGTAAATACCAGTTCTCAATCCCGATTTCTTCAGTGCCGCCACAAAAGGTGATAATACATCACGCTTAGCTGCACTTTGATTTAAGGTACTTATGGCTTTAGGCGCCTTGGTATCCCAGAGAGAAACGCCATCATGATGTTTTGACGTCATGACCGCATATTTTGCACCACTTTCCTTGATCAGATCCACCCACGCTACGGGGTTATATTTCGAAGCATTGAAACCTTGCAGTTGCTTCATGTACAGATCATGGTTGGTATAATTGTTGAAAAATGACCAGGATTCTGAAATGCCATTTACAGAGTAAATCCCCCAGTGTATGAATATACCGAGCTTAGCATCTTCAAACCATTGCATTTTTTGATTCTGAATGGTTTGTGCCTGGCTTTTACCTGCCAGCAAGAGCAAAAGCATTACAGAGAATTTGTTCAATTTGGTTGTTTTCATTAACATATAGTTATTTATCTAAAACAGTCAAGGTCTCTTTTAGTGATAACTCTCGGCTCGAAGATCCGATCATTATTCTAAAATCACCCGCTTCTATTGTCTTTTTCATATCCGCATTTAGCATTTCCAGCATATCGGAAGTGATTTCAAAAGTTATCGTCTTCGATTCTCCGGATTTCAGACCTACCCTCTTGAAACCTTTTAATTCCAGAACAGGTCTGGCTACTGTGGAAAGCAAGTCTCTTATGTACAATTGCACTACTTCCTCTCCATCATATGTTCCGGTATTTTTTAACGTAAAACTCGCAATACATTGTTCATTTTTAAGGATTTCCTTTTTACTCAGTTTCAAATCACTATAGTCAAACTGACTATAGCTTAACCCAAAACCAAATGGAAAAAGAGGCTCCCCACTTAAATTATTGTAATCATCTCCCCGGCCGGTTGGCTTATGGTTATACACCAGCGGTAACTGGGCTTCATGAACAGGATAGGTGATTGGCAAACGTCCTGAAGGGTTGTAATCTCCAAATAACATTTCTGCAACTGCATTGCCTCCTTCTTCTCCCGGATACCATATATTGACTACGGCACTTGCCTCCTCCAGCCAATTGTTCATGGTAATGGCACTCCCTCCAACCAATAAAACAACTACAGGCTTTCCTGTTTTTTCCATCGCCTTAATCAGTCCCTCCTGGTTACCAGGCAAACTCAACATAGCACGGTCCTGGAATTCACCTTCCTTAATCCCCGCAGCAATCACTATAACATCTGCCTGGGCAGCCAGTTTAACCGCTTCATCCAACTCTTCTTTCTGTCGTTCTGGCACCCCATAATTCCAGATCAATTTGATATGCGCATTGCCTTTTGGTTCTTTAAATTCAATATGAATAGGGTAAGCTTTGTTTTGCTCAAATGCAAAAGGCACCAATTGTGTATGATAGGATCTTTTCTCCCACTGGTCAATCAGCAATTTATCACCAAGATATAAGCGGTAACCATCATTTCCCTCCAGACCAATCTGGTAAGTTCCCGTCGAAGGTGCTGTAATCTCTCCCTTCCACCTAACGGAGTACTGATCTTTGGCAAGACGCTCGTCGGGAGAGGATAGTGTCCACACAAAATTAATACCCTGATCAAGCCTGCTAAAAACAGGGGTGCCACTCAATGTTAAGTTCCCGAAGTATTCTGCATTTAATCCTTGTGCAGTATCCGCTCTTAAAAACTTCCGGTCTACTGGCACATAGTTTATTGGATCCCGGCTGCTGCCTTTGCTATAAGTCACCTTTATCTGATCACCTGCACGTTTTTTTAACCCCTCCAGGATACTTACTTTTCCATTTCCGGCGCCGCTGTACCCACCTAAACGAGATTCAACAGCATCTTCTCCAAGTAAAAGTATATTGCTGATATTTTTAAACGGCAATACAGATCTTTCATTTTTTAAGAGTACAAAGGATTCCAGGGCAGCCTGTCTGGCAATTGCTTTATGACTTTTATCATCAAGCGCCTTTTGAGCATCCTTTTCAGAAACATAAGGATGTTCAAAAAGACCCAGTTCAAATTTTGCTCTAAGCACACGGGAAACGGCATCATCAATTCTTGCTTGTGGAATAGTCCCGTCCAGAAAAGGCGGAATGAACAGTTTATAATGATCATAGTCCGTTTGAAAGATGACGTCAAGACCGGCGATAATAGCCTGTCTTGTTGCATCTGTATAACCGGAGGAAGTATAATGCAATACATTTGATCCACCAACCGCTCCGGCATCCGAGATCACAAAGCCTTTAAACCCCCATTCCGTTTTTAACTTCTGACTTAACAAATAGGCATTCGATGTGGCCGGAACACCATCAACAGTATTATATGCTGTCATTAAAGAGCGGCTTTTACCCAGCTGTATAGCTGTTTTAAATGGAGGAAAATAAATCTCTTCCAGCAAGCGCTCATTATAATGAATGGGATAGCTGTCACGTCCTCCGTCGCCAACATTTGCTACAAAATGTTTAGGCGTAGTGATGATGTTCTGTTTTTCAAAGGCACTTACAAAAGCCAGTCCCATCTGCGAAGAAAGGAAAGGATCTTCGCCATATGTCTCTTCAGTACGCCCCCAGCGCACATCAGATGCAATATTGACTACCGGGGTTAAAATGTCCCGGATTCCCCTCAGTCTGGCCTCTTGTGCAATCGCATTGGCAACCTGGCCCATCATCTTCGTATCAAAAGTAGCTGCAAGTCCAATCGCCTGCGGAAAGGCAGTAGCACCTTGCCTAACCAGACCATGGAGCGCTTCATCAAAAGCTATAATAGGGATACCTAGACGCGTTTCGTTTACAAAATATTTCTGTATGGCATTTACCTTTTTTGCCAGAGAATACGCATTTTCCTGAGTATTGTAGGTCAGCATTTGACCGGCACCACCACCGCCTTGAGAAGCAGCACTTACTTGTAGCCCGAATATTCCATTCTTGTAGCGGTTCTTGTCAACACCATCTAAATCACCCGGGATCATAAACATCTGCCAGAATTTTTCTTCAGGTGTCATCCTCGAAAGCAAATCTCTAACCCTGGAATCAATATTGGCCTTTGGATTTTTATACAATGGTAGCTCAGGTTTAGATTGCCCTATTGCATCTTTAGTCCATAAAACCTGACTAAACAGCAACAGCAAACATGAAATAAATACCACTTTATTCATCCTGTATTTTATGACTCTCATTTCAGACATTTTAATTATAAAGTGGCAGGGCTAAATTCGAAGGCAAGGGCAATATCGGAATCTTCTTTTGCAAGATTTTCTGGTAGTGACAGTTTTATTGCTCCATCAGATTCTTTCCATTTTAATTTTTTCCCGTTGGATATTAACGAAATAGACGTTCCTTTTTTTGGCAGGTTACCTGTCCAGCTAATTTCTTTAGGTAGTTTCTCCCCCTCTTTACTACAATAAATTGCATACCGGGTTTTACCATCTTTACTTTGGGTAAACCAGGTTTGTCCGCTATGGTAATTTTTGGTGATCCTGGTATTGTAAATAGCCTTGCCATTTACGGATGTCCATTTACCAATGTCGTTAAGTCTGGTTATGACCTCCTCAGGTAATGTACCGTCTGGTCTTGGTCCAATGCCCAGCAGCAAACTTCCTCCTTTGGCTACAATTTCCACCAGCTTATGCACAACTTCTCCTGCAGGTTTGTACTGGTCTTTAGGAACAAATCCCCAGGCTCCGCCTAAGGTCATACAACTTTCCCAGGGATGGCTCAATTGGGTGTCAGGTATCTTTTGTTCCGGCGTCTGGTAATTCTCATATGGACCATGTACAGTTCTGTCTACCATCAAAAGTCCCGGCTGGGCTGCTCTAGCCATTTGGGCAATTTTAGGCATATCAATATCCTGGCTCCAATTTGGAATTTTTGCTCCCCAGGACAATACTTCTTCGTTAACCGTTTCCAATGGTCTTACCCAACCACCATCCAGCCATAATATATCTATACTTCCATAGTTGTGCATCAGCTCACCAATCTGGTTATAAGCAAATTTTTTAAACTGGTTCCATCTCCACGGATTCTTTTTAATGTCATAATTATTATTCCGATCTGGGGTGGCATATTTAGACCACCAGTAATATTGTGAGTGCCAGTCTGGTTTTGAAAAATAAGCACCAATCATAAAGCCTTGTTTTCTAAAAGCATCAAAAACATATTTCGCAACATCTGCCTTTGGATTTCCTGCAAATGGGCCTTTAGCTATACTAAAATCTGATTCCTTAGTATCAAACATGGCAAAGCCATCATGATGTTTAGTGGTAAACACCAGATATTTCATTCCAGCGCTTTTACCAGCTTTTGCCCATTGTTCAGGATTGAATTTTACCGGATTGAATTCTTTGCTTAAACCCCAGTACCATTTCTTGTAGTCATCATAGGTAACAGTACTGTCCCTGTCTATCCAGTCTTCAGAGCAAATAGACCAGGATTCTATGATTCCAGGAACGGCATACAGGCCCCAGTGAACAATCATGCCGAATTTTTTATCCTGCCAGTTGTCTAGCTTTTGTTTAACCTGTGGGTCGGTTGGCCATTCATAAATAGTAGATTGGTGATGGACACCATTTTCCTGTGCCTTTAATTTGCCTAACCCAAAGACCAGCAAGGTGATCAGTATAATTTCTTTTTTCATCCTTTTTATTTATAAAAATGTCCCGGTTACAAAGGTAACCGGGACAGTATATGAATTTATATTTCCGTCATTAATTTACCATTAAGGCTGCCAGAATATTTTTGTTTTACGAGTATCCTTAACTTGAACGGCTTGATAGTTAACACCGTTTAGTGTCTTTTCTTTTGAAGGATATAGCAATCTCGTTGGAGGAGTCTCATAACCTGATAATTTACCATTTGATGGAAAATTTAAAACCGGAATTCCTGTTCTTCTGTATTCAGACCAAGCTTCCATAGATTGAAGCACACCTAAATGTGCCCATTTCTGAGTATAAATCTTAGCTAACTTTTCCTGAGAAGAACCCGTATAAGTGGCTGTTGATGAATTTACCCAGGTATTAACCACAGAAGCATCTGGAGCTGGAAGATTTACATAGCCACCACCCTGATTTAAATTATTTAAATAATAATAAAATGCAACGGATTGTTTTAAGGCATTGTCGTAAGCCGTTTTAGCATCTGATGTACTTCCCCATCTTTCATAAGCCTCAGCTTTCAGTAAATTTACTTCAGAGGCCGTGATTACGATACCTGGCAATTTCTGATTAAAAAGAAATGTTGCAGAATCAAGTACGGAATAGTCAGGATAATTTGTTTCTTGTTCAGTAGAAGTAAATGTAATTGGCATTGCTTTATAGTTCTTATTAGGAACAAATACATCTTTACCGCTGATTTTGACAGTCCGGCCATATTTATCATAAATAACAGGAATACGTGGATCATTTGCCGTAAGCATTACTGTATTCAACATATAATCTGTAGCATACCAGCTCCCTTCTAAAAAGGCATCATGCAAATCACTGGTACTATTGGTAAGGGGTTGAAGTAGAATATCGGAAGCGGCTGGGCTATAAGATCCGGTATTTCCGCCATCTGCCAAGGGGTATGTTGCTGGATTATTTAGCATAGCCAATACAGCAGTTCTTGCATTAGCCTCATCTACTTTAGAAGTACGCATTAACAACCTTAATTTTAGTGAGTTTGCGTAACGAGCCCAAAGATCTACATTACCTTTTAAAAGAATATCTGCTTTTGAAAAATCTTTATTGGTAGGATTTGCTTTGAAAAAAGCCGCCGCTGTGGTCAGATCATTTATAAAACTCGCATATAGCGCTTTTTGATCATCAAACTTCGGATTCTTAATCATACTTCCTGTTTCTAAAGATCCCGCTTCAGAATAAGGGATATCACCCCAAAGATCCACCATTTTAGCAGCTTGCTCTATTAACACAACCTTAGCAGCCTGCATAATAATTTCCTGCGTTTTTTTATCGGCAGCTGAAAGCTGACTATAGCTCACCTCCATTGCGCGATACTGCGCCATGCTTGCACTTCCGTTTCCACCATTTGAATAAAAATCATCCCAGTAATTCTGCGAGTAGCTATCACTTTGCTGATAAGCTGTATTGCCATTAGAAAAATAAGACGTTTGTGCATATACACCAGGCATCTGACACAAAAATGTCCTTACATTCCAATATTTGGCTGCAATACGATCGTTATTTAACATTCCGGTAAAAAGTCCGGCAGGACTGGCAGTTTGTGCCTTCTCGGGATCGTAATATTTATCCCCAACTTCTTTTTTGCAACTCACTAATGTCGTTGTTGCAGCTAAAAAGATACTTATATTTATAATTAACTTTTTCATAATATGTCCTAATTAATGCGATTAAAAATTCGCGCTCAAAGAAAAACCAAAACTTCTTGATGCAGCAGTTGAGCCCACATCTACCCCTTGCGACCACCACATGTTACCAAGTGGCGCTTCAGGATCTAAATCTTTCAGGTTGCGCCAAATGTAAAACAGGTTACGTCCAACAAGAGAAAATCTCAGATTGTTGATTTTTAATTTGCGGGTGAAAGAAGCCGGGATTTTATAACTTAGAACTGCTTCTCTCATTTTAATATAACTGTTATCAAAAATCTCTCCTTCAGTTAAAGAGCCTTCACCCCAATTATATGTGGTCAGGTAGTAGTCTGCAGCTGAAATAATTTTGGAATTTGGCTGCCCTGTTGCCTGATTAACCCCCTGAAGCAAAACACCATCATTATAAGTCTTACCATTGCTGGTATAAGTTAAACCACCATTAGCTGCATCCCTGTACTGCATAGAGTTCTGGAGCATACCGGCACCTCGCATATATTTAAGGTTGGGCGCAACCATTTTCCCTCCGAATCTACCATCGATTGTGAAATCTAAAGAGAAGTTTCCATAACTTATGGTGTTAGAGAAACCACCAACTACTTTAGGCATAATATTTCCAGCCTTAACATAAGTAGAATTGTCCATTACATAAAATCCATCATCGTTGATCACATAATTACCTTTTGAATCGGTTAACCTTGGACGGATATAAATGTTACCTAAATCTTCTCCCGCTTTAGCAACAATTTTGGCTGTTGCCTGGTCAGAACTATAGAAATTCAATTCTGACATCCCCTCCATTAATGAAATTACACGAGACTTGTTCATTGAAAAATTAAGGCGGGTATCCCAACGAAATTTACCAACCGTTACAGGTGTTGCATTTAATGCCAGTTCAAATCCTCTGCTTCCCACTTCACCTACGTTAACGATTTGGCTCAGTGATCCCACTGCAGAACTTACCTGAAGCGGTACAATCTGGTTTTTTACTCTGTTATCATAGTAACTCATATCCAAACCAAGACGTCCACCTAAAAACCGGGTTTCTAATCCAAATTCAGCTTCGTGTTTCATCTCAGGCATTAAACTATTGTTTCCATAAGCCTTCGCAGTTGTTAAAGAAGGGACAGAACCATTGATGGTTTGCAGCGAATTTTGAGTGTATACAACATTAGCCTCGTACATAGGTGCAGGATTTCCAACAACACCATAAGAAGCTCTTAATTTACCATAATTCCAGAATTCAGGCAATTTCCACAGATCACTGAAAACAAACCCGCCGTTTACGGAATAATAGGAATAACTATTATTTGCAGGAGGTAGTGTTGAAGCATATTCTTGACGCATGGTACCTTCCAGGAATAGATAGTCTTTATAAGACAAGTTCAATATTCCTAAATAAGCATATTTTAGTTGTTCTTTTCTAACTTCGTTTGTTTCCTGTACACCAAATGAGTTCTTCAATGAGAACCAGTTTTCAGATACCAATCCATCTTTAGTATTCGAAGTAAGATCCTTATAAGTTTCTTTCCTACCTTGATAACCTCCACTAACCGAAACGTTCAGATCCTGACCAATCTTATTGGAATACGTTAACAAAGCGTCTCCATATAAAATCCCATACTGCCCTTGAGTTGTAGTATAACTTCCTGTGCTTGTATTACCATTCAATGCTATTGGGTATTCATTGTACTGACGATTTTCAGTTTTAGCGGAAGTATAATCGTTACCAATACGTCCTCTAAATTTCAAATGGTTAACAATATCATAGTTTAAAGTAAAGCTGGAGATCAACCTATTCTCATTTTCATCATATTTGTTTTTTAACTGCTGCCAATAGAAGTCTAGCAAGTTAGTTGCTCTAATATTATAAATAAAAGGCTCCGGACGTGTAGTTTGATCATAAGTTGAGTATTTATAACCATTGCTCGTCTGAAATTTTTCTTTCATCAGGTTCATATCTTCCGCACGGCTAAAGAAACCGCCGAATGACCCCAATACCTGCCCTAGTTGATAAGGTCTGTTGTGCGTCAGTGTATTTACATAACTTACAACAAGGTCTGTTGAAACCTTTGAGGACAATTTTACTGTGGAATTCAGATTAAATGAATTCTTGGAACCAGTATTTCCAGGCTGTGTTCCTTTATAATCTAAGCGAGAAGCTGAAAAACGGTAATTAACAGCATCCGTCTGATTGGAAATCGCAACATTTGCGTTAGAAGTATAGCCTGTTTGATATATATCCTTATAATTATCTGGCTGAGGGGAATACGACCGAATAGAGCCATCCCACCATTTTACCTGCTGGCCTTCCATTTTAGGTCCAAAGTTTGCATAAGATCTAAAATAAGGTCTTAATCCAGTTGGAGAACTTGGATCAGCAATCCATCCATCTTCCCTACCTGTATTGGCTAAATTGGTCGCTCTGTCGTAGCCTGGGCCATATACATTTTGAAAGTTTGGCAAGAATGCAACCTTATCAACAGATCCCTGATAATTAAAATCAATACCTAAGCCCTTGTCTTTTGACCCTTTTTTTGTAGTAATCACCACTACACCACTTCCTGCATCTGAACCGTACAACGCCGAAGCACTCGCTCCTTTCAAAATGGTCATACTCTCAATATCAGCTGGATTGATGTCCAGGATACCATTTCCTCTAATACGCTGGTCACCCCAATAATTGTTATTGTTAGCACCCGCGGCTCCATTCTGGGCATCATTTCGGATCATTACACCGTCAACTACATATAGTGGTTGCTGACCATAGCTGATCGAATTGATTCCCCTGATTTGTACGTTTACCGCGCTACTTGCACCACCAGGCGCAGTAGTAATTTTCACACCTGCCGCTTTACCATACAATGCGGAAGCAAAGTTGGTATTACCGGCTTCTGTTAGCTGCTTAGCGGTTACAGTGCTCACGGCATATCCTAAAGACTTCTCCTGGCGTTTAATACCCATGGCTGTCACCACTACCTCATTTAAGTTGTTGTTATCGTCCTGGAGAACAATATTAATAGAAGCTGAAGCCCCTACAACGGCTTCCTGTGCTTTATATCCCACATAACGGAATACCAAGACACTTCCTTCAGCTGCAGAGATGGTAAATTTACCATTCGCATCTGTGCTCACCCCAGTTTTTGTACCTTTTACCAGAATGCTTACAGCGGGAATGGGTGTTCCTGTAGCATCCTTAACGGTCCCCGATATCGTCTTTTGTGCATAAGCAGATATTGTTAATAAACTTAACAATAAAATACTTAAGCATCGGGAGTAAATCTGTTTCATGTTGATTAAGTTTTGGTTAATAATTCGATTTAGTTATAATTTGTTGGTGGTATTTAAGCTAAAATTCAGTACTCATTAATTGTTAAAGTGACTGTGTTCAATCACTAAACTCGCTGAAGCTAGTAACTCCGCGTCAGCTGCTAATTCTGAAAGCACTATAGAAGTTTGATCGGCTATTCTCGGAATACAGAACTCATTAATGGCCTGCTGAATAGGTGGTAAAAGAATTTTACCCGCTATAGCACCGCGACCACTTAATACAATACATTCCGGATTCATAATATGAATTAAGGTTGCCAGTCCTTTTCCAATAAGAAAAGCGGCATCTGAAAGAATAGAAACAGCCAGTGGATCATATTGACTGGCAGCTTCCAGGAAAAGTTCTCCAATATTCCTGCTCTGATCTTTAAAAAGCTCCCGCATGCTTGTTGCCGCCCCAGCCTCAATCTCAGCTTTTGCACGTTGCGTCATGACAAGTAAAGAAGTCTCCACCTGTAAACATCCCCTTTTGCCGCAAGAACATAGATTATTGGTATTTGATAATGGAATGTGGCTAAACTCTCCGGCATAACCACTACTTCCCCTATAGAGCTGACCATTAACGATCATACCCAAGCCCGTTCCCCAGCCTATATTGGCGACCATGACGTCTCTTTTACCAACTGCTGCACCAAAATTGAGTTCGGCCAATGCAATCAAACTGGAGTCATTGTCCATAAATACCGGAAGGCCAAGTTTAGCTGTCAGGTATTTCCCCAGGTGCGAACCATCTTTGGTTTTCAGATGAGAATGATTTACTCCATCCTCTACACTGATAAAACCTGGCATACCAATGCCAATACCCAGAAGCTTTTCCTTATCAATACCAGAAGCCTCCACATGTTCATAAATAAACGAAACCAATTTATCTACTGCATCAGGATCATCAGTAATAGAAAGCTCAAGCGTCTTAATAGGAAGAACAATGGTATTAGAAAGATCATAAATCACCATTCTGGCGGTCAACTGATCCATAGCAACAGAAACAATATAACGTTGCATCTCCGGATTGAGAAGAAATAAAGAAGCTCTTCTGCCTCCCGTAGACGGCGCAAGCCCCTGTTCACATACATAACCATCCTGAACCAATCCATTCACCACCTTGGTGACCAGAGGCAAACTCTTCTTCGTCAGCTTACTGAGTTCAGTTAGAGAAAGTGGACTTCTATAATAAAGTTTCTTTATGATATCAGCCCTTAGAAGATGTCCTTTTTCAATGGTTGCAGTCATTTGTTTTGGTTAGCAAGACCAAACTTAATAAATAACAATCAAAAAACAAGAATACTTTTTAATTTATTTTTTAAGTATCTTAATGTTTTTTAAAAACCACAAGAACTTTCTTAATAATAAAAACTTTTTAAGCCCAAAAACCCTGAGCTTTAATCGTTCCACTAAAGTCGTCCCTTTTTCTTATATACCTCCTAAGCTCTGTAACAGTTGGGATATGCCCTGTAATATAAACACAGTGATCTTCAAGAGGCTGCTCATCAATCCAGGAAAGCAATGAAATATCCCATCTTTTTTCCAGAACCGGCTGCAGGCCTGTTATAAAGTATTCCTTAAAAGCCTCCATATGCCTGGCTTCGTTAAAACTTACCGCACCGTAAACTTCCGTTTTACCTTTGGCCAGTTGCTGTAAGGCGAGAAAGTGTCCTATGCTACTGCTATCTCCCAGACAAAGCAAAGGTTTATTTTCAGCAGGTTTATGCAAGGTAGATCCTACGCCAAGGTATGATATGGTATCCCCTTTTTTCAAAGATGAAGCCCATTTACTCCCGGGGCCGTCATGTGATGAATTCACCAATAAGGTACAGGTGTGTGTCTCCGCATCCCACATGGCAGGGGTGTAATCCCGGTATACATAATCGCCCACTTTAATCTTCATATGCTGAACGCTCTGCCATTTTTCCATATTCAAACCGGGCAGGTGCAAATCGATTTCAAAAAACGTTGCCGGATCCCATGCTCTGACTTCCAGTACATGACCTGTTCTGGAAAGTTTCCTTTCCATCATATCCATTGCTTTCTTTTTTATAATGTTCATTACCGTAAATTATACTACAAAAAAACGGCAAAAAAGGCTACAAACAATAGAATATCCCGGGTTAAGATTGGACTATTCGCGGTAAAGCTTTCTGAACTGCAACGGTGACATGCCAGACAATCTGGTAAAAAGACGTGAGAAGTAAGTATGATCATCATATCCCAGTGAAAAAGCAATCTGTTTTACATTAGCACCACTATAACAAAGCAAACGTTTTGCTTCCAGGACAATTTCCTGATGCACCCAATGGCTTACAGGGCTTCCTGTTTCTTCTTTCACGCACTCATTGAGATAAGAAAGAGACAAACATAGTTCTGACGCATAATCAGACGGCTTTTTCAACGACTTAAAATTTGTCCGCAGTATTTTCCTGAATTGACGGGTAATTACCTGAGGACGAAGGTTCCGGATACTTTTTTGAGGTTCGCCAAGAAGATAAATCTCAGCAATCATACCTACGTAGGCGGAAACCAAAGCACGAAGGGCTGTGTCACTTACAAAAGACTGTTCCTTCCGCATATAATAGAGATAAAGAAGTTCTGCACATTGCTTGATTTGTCCAAGATCTGCTATTTCCGGCTTAACCGGCCTTTGCTGAGAAATAAACTCCTCAAAAACTGTCCTGTAGCTGGCGTCAAACATAGATGTATCTACTGCCAGGAACCAGCCTGAAGTCAGTTTAAATTCAAGAATCTGATGTGCCTGAGCAGGCAAAATATAAAAAATACCAGCCCCATTCAATTCTATCTCCTGAAAATCGAGTATCATTTTACTCTTTCCAGACTCCTGAAAAAGAAAAATATAGTGGTCGTCCCGGTGCATCGTGGAAGGTATTTTTCCACGTTCAGCTCCTGCAGAGACATAACTCATCATAATGCCTTTATCTGTTCTTTCCTGAAGTTTATGAACAGGTATGCTGGTATTTTTCGAGGTCATATTGCATTTGAATTGGACAAGTAAAGAAACAAAAAAACATATATATCCTGCTATATTATGCGTTATATACTTTAATCTCTGAAGCATATATCCATTGAAAGTAAACATCAACAATGACGGCATTAATGTCCGTCTTTCAATTGAAAATCAGGCTTCCGTACTTGGAAAGACGGGCATGATTTCTTTTACACTCATTGGCCTGATCATTATAGGGATCGCAATAACCGAATGGCTTCTTGGCCTGCTCATCATGGGCACGCTTTGGTGCATTTTTTTTGGATGGCTCACCCTATGGAATTTTTATGGAAAAGAACTGCTGGTCATCAACACGAAATCACTTAGCTATCAACATATCTATGGTTTCTATAAAACTACACAGATCACAAAAAAGATCAATAAAGCATTAAACATTTCCCTGGTTCAGGCCGGAACGCATCACGAGGCCGAACATTTCAACCTTATTTTCGAATCTTATAATACCTGTGACCTCCCTGAAGAGATTTATCGTACCGCCTTGTCCATTACCCAAAACGACCTTGACATTCTGAAGATCAATATACGCCAATTGTATTTTGAAAAAGTAGATCCCGACTTGTTCAAACAACCCTATATGCTGAATTAAACTACTTTAAGAATCAAAGAATTAATCTCTACCTTTATCCTTGCATATGAACAGAAGTCCCCTGCTTTTATTCTGGCCAGTCCTCACAGCCCTTATTTTATTGGCATTATCCTCTTCTGCCCAGAAAAATTATAAAGTTATTCCCCTGCCACAAGCCATTAACAGCATCAATGAAGAATTTTCCGGCATGTCGTTGTACGAGAACCGACTGTACTTGTTACCGCAGTACGGAAGCCATAAAGAAACCAAACTGGATAGTGTATTTAACATGTACAGCATCAATGCAGACAGCATAAGCCGTGTAATAGATGGAAAAGACACCGCATTAACCGCTTTTAAAACCATAAGAGTCAGGAATCTGGATCAGTTGCCCGATTCTCTAAAAGCCTATTACGAGGGATTTGAGGCCATTATTATTTTAAAGGAGCAGGTCTTTCTATCTATAGAAACCAATGATAAGTATGATTACTGTTTCATTTTAAAAGGCAAACTCGATAAAGAAACTGGGCAAATTTTTATAGATCCATCACACTTCACTTCATTAAAAAGATACCCTTATATAAAAAATGCCGGTTTTGAAAGCCTAACTTACCTGCCCGCACAAAACAAACTTCTAGCCATATATGAATTTAATGGAATGGAAAATGGTGGCCAGGCTTACCTGATCGATACTGCGTTAAAAGAAGAGCCAGAGAAAATCAGCGTTCCTTTTCTTCCATTCCGGATCACAGATATTCAGGCCACAGATAAGGGCAAAATTTACGGTATCAATTATTACTATAACGGAGATTATGAAGCCTACCTGGATAACAATTTTTTAAGGCATCAGGAAGCGCATTTAAAACGATTGGTTCCCGAGCTAAGGGATAGCCTTAACCAAAATCCAGATTATTTGAAAGAGAAAACAACCTATTATGCACGCATTGTAACCCTGGAAAACTACAAAGCAAGTCATTGGAAATCAGTAACCTCTTTCGACCCAAAAAAGAACAATTGGGAAGGCATCAGTCTCTTTAGAAAAGGGGTATTGACCATCACAGATGCCAATAGGAGCAAAAAACAACTTACAACCCTGGCCTATTTTGATTTCCCATAAAAAAAGGCCTCCTTTTACGAGGAGGCCTTTCAAAAGAGAATGATATTTAGAAAGAATAGCCTAACCCAACAGAAATCACCCTGTTTTTCGCTTTTCCGTCGCCGTCAGCATTAAGAACATTACTTAATCCAAGTCCATATCCCGCGTGAATGTTGAACCCATTGCTCAACTGATAGCCAGTTAAAAGATTAATACCGAAATCGCCACGTTTAAATGCTTCCCCGTCACCATATTTAATATCTTCTTTAATTTCCGCAGACGAAGATCCAACAGTTCCTTTAACTTTAATTTTTCCACCTAAACCAATGGCATAATAAGGTCCTGCGCCAATAAAAAATTTGCCACTTCCTGCCTGAAAATTGGCTACAAGGTTTACCGGAACCTCCAAATAAAACGGATTTATTTTAACTTCTCCTTTACCCGAAAAACCATCACCAAGATCACCCAGATCACCGCTTTGTTTAGTGCCCTTCCCAATATATAATAAACCAGGCTGTACAGAGAACATTTCACTTACCGGTATATCAACAGTACCACCAATATAAAATGAAGTACTCATGTCGCCTGTTTCAGTATAGCCAGAACTGGAAAAAGAAAGATTTGAAAATGCCGCACCAGCTTTAATGCCAAATTTAACTGGACTGGTTTGCGCCGAAGCCGTAAGGCCTAAGCCTGCCAAAATTGTTAATGAGAGTAATAATTTCTTCACTTTTTTTAAAATTTATGTTTAATTCATTTGATTAGTTATCCATTAGAGTACAAACTAAACCAATAGTTACAGCCAATTTCAATTCTATAAAAACAACGATAAAATTTCACTCCACCACATTCCTTTTTTACGTAAATCCGACCAATCGAACGTCGTAATATGTTTACTTTTGTAAAGTGTATTTATTACACTAACTATGAATGAAATCTTCATATCCAACAGCATGCAAACCGACCTGAATAAAACCAGGTCACTTATGATGATTTCATCTCCGATGAAAAAAAATATATTCTAATGAAACCATCATGTGCAGAAATACACAAACCGATATGAATAGAATTTGGTAGCACATGATAGCTTCATCATCATTAAAATAAAAATATATTCCAATGAAAAAAAGTCTGCTAACACTTACACTGGGCGGTCTGGGCATAGGCATCACAGAATTCGTGATGATGGGTCTGCTTCCAGATATCGCTAAAGATCTATCCATAACCATTCCCCAGGCGGGGCACCTGATTTCAGCTTATGCCCTTGGCGTTGTAATCGGAGCGCCACTACTTATTGTTATTGCAGGGAGCTATCCCCCGAAAAAAATCCTCATTGCCTTAATGATCATGTTTACAGCATTCAATGCGCTTTCTGCTTTTGCACCTGGCTATCACACACTATTTATTGCACGACTGCTTGCCGGACTTCCGCATGGTGCATTTTTTGGTGTTGGCTCTGTAGTGGCCAGCAAAATCGCAGAAAAAGGAAAAGAGGCACAGGCTGTATCCTTAATGTTTGCTGGTTTGACCATCGCCAATATCGCAGGAGTACCATTAGGCACCTATATAGGACACCATTTTCTTTGGCGGTATACATTTGTCATCGTCGTTATTGTTGGTTTAATTACCCTGTTCAGTTTAAAAGCATGGCTCCCAGCCTTGCCCGCCACTAAAGACAGGAATTTAAAACAGGAACTCGAATTTTTCAAACGCCCGGAAGCCTGGCTGATCATCCTCATGATCGCCATTGGAACAGGTGGTCTTTTTTCCTGGTACAGCTATATCGCTCCGCTGCTTACCGAGGTCTCGGCTTTTTCTGCAGATTCTATAACTTATATTCTGGTCCTTGCAGGATTGGGTATGTTCGTTGGAAATCTAGTTGGGGGTAAACTTGCGGATCGCTTTTCTCCGGCCAATGCCTGTATCGTTCTGTTGCTTATTATGGCAGCAACCCTGGTCATTGTTCATTATATTTCAGGTAATCAGGCTCTTTCTTTAGTCATGACTTTTATAACAGGAGCAGTAGCTTTCGCCCTGGCATCCCCTATTCAAATGCTGATGATCAATACTGCAAAAGGATCCGAAATGCTGGCTGCATCTGTTAGTCAGGCCAGTTTTAACATAGGCAATGCCCTTGGTGCATTTCTTGGGGGTTTACCTTTAACTGCAGGCTACGATTACACTTCACCTGTATTTGTCGGAACTCTTATGGCCTTAACTGGTGCTGGTTTTGCCTGGATGCTGATCATCAGAAACAAAAAAACAGAAGGAATATTAGAAACAATAAAAAATTAACCTGTCCTTTGCAAGAATGAAACAAAGCCTAATAAAAACTACATTCACCATGTTGCTGATCAGCATTTCAACAATGCTTTTTGCCCAACAATCAGCTTTCAGAAACAAGCTAAATGAGATCGTGAAAGCACATAAAGCAACTATAGGCTACTCCTTACTTGACCTTCAAAACGGCGATACCGTTACTGTTAATGGCGCAAAACACCTGCCTATGCAGAGTGTTTATAAATTTCATCTGGCACTGGCTGTACTTCATCAGGTAGACCAGGGAAAGCTTCGGCTCGATCAAAAAATCCTGGTTCGGAAACAAGACCTTCTGCCCGGCACATGGAGTCCTTTAAGGGATAAATATCCCGCGGGAAATGTAAAAATCCCTTTAAGTGAATTGTTAGGTTTTACTGTTTCGCAAAGCGACAACAATGGCTGCGATATG
>Ga0157370_10000242_pt1 | contig 69678 bp, 54 predicted proteins | sample C35metaG_FD_113463 | JGI IMG/M metagenome (GOLD analysis project Ga0157370, IMG submission 113463) | Corn rhizosphere microbial communities from Kellogg Biological Station, Michigan, USA - C3-5 metaG | ecosystem: Host-associated > Plants > Roots > Rhizosphere > Soil | place: USA: Michigan...
ATAATTTACTTTATCTGAACCGCCGTTAATGTTTATATTTACCTGGTTTTGAGGAGCGTTGTTATTATTCATAACAAACTTTCTCCAGTCAAAACTTCTATATTGTTTTCCTGCGCTTTCTCCCTGTTTGTATTTGTCTAATTCTTCCTGGGTAATATTTGTTCTGCCATTGCTGTTCATTTGAGCATCAGCCAGGTAACGTTCATAATCGTAAGAACTGGTTAAAACTTTTGGAAAGCGAAACCATTGTTGAACACCATAATAAGCATCTACGTTTACGCTGTTTTTACCGCTTGTTCCTTTTTTTGTTGTTACTACAACTACACCGTTGGCCGCGCGGACACCGTAAATTGCAGCGGAAGCATCTTTCAATATAGTTATACTCTCAATATCAGTAGGAGCTAAATTATTGAATTGTCCCTCATCTTCCTGGATGCCATCTATTACGTATAGGGGAGTTCCCATATTCCGGATTTGTATATTGGCACCAGCACCAGGTCGACCGTCAGGCATCCGAAAAGTTACGCCAGGCAATTTCCCCGCTAATGTTGTGCTAACAGTGGATCCGGCATGGACTCTATCAATATCTTTACTGGTAATCGTGGAAATGGCACCGGTAAGTGATTCTTTTTTTTGAGTTCCATATCCTATCACCACAACTTCACTAAGACCAGTATTATCTGGTATCAAGCTAATAGTAAAATTGCTTTCTCCATTCAGCGTTTGGGTTACTGTTTTCATGCCCACATAAGAGAAAGTGAGCTTCTTATCTGCATTGGTAACCGGAATGGAAAATTCACCATTCTCCTTTGTAACCACTGATTTTTTTGACGCATTTGCCGTAACTGTAACTCCCAGTAAAGGTGTTTTGCCAGAAGAATCGGTTACCGTGCCGGTAATTACCTGCATGTTTTGCGCTTTTCCCATGAAGGAAAATAAGATAAGAAAGGAAAATACAAAGGCTGTTCGCAGATGAATTAATTGCCTTTTCTGCTTCTCTTTCCGAAACTCTCCAAAGATTCTTTGTAAGAAGCTTTTCATACTCAAAGTTTTAGTTCGTAATAAATCATTCATGGATTTGTTCATTTTTTTTAAGCTTATTTTTTATCGGAACGTTTTTAAATTTCAATTAAAACAGCAGTATTGTTTGAGGTTTCGGCATCAGCTTGTTATGGTTAAATTTGTTTGTCAATGGTTTTCTTTAAAAGGTTAATAGAAGGTGGTAGTATTACTTTTCAAATGATGATGTGAAGGAAATCATAATTTCGCGATTCTTATATTCACACAGTATCAAAATTTTAACGTTTTGTTTCATCCTCAATCCACATGCATTAGAATAATCGATTATAACTGAAGCTTTTTTGGAGAAGTCCACATTTTATTTTTCAATTTCCGTTTTCGTCGGTAAATTGAATTGCGAATCTGAATTAAGAATCAGTAAACTAACAAATATTCAGGAATCCTATTTTGTTTTAAAAACGCAATAATAATCATCCACTTTAACTTTCATTTTTAGATGAAAAACCAGGGAGAAAAATTTCTTTATATTTTAATGATATTTTTGGCATTTTTTCAAACCGATGCCAGCAGTCAGCCTTACTATTTCAGGCATTACCAGGTTGAAAGCGGGCTTTCAAATAATACAGTTTATTTTATCAGGCAGGATACAAAAGGGTTTATATGGTTTGCCACCAAAGACGGATTAAACCGATTTGATGGAACGCAGTTTAAAGTTTTTCGGGTAAATACAACGGAAGATGAAAAGCATCTGCAAACTGACTATATATATAGTATTCTTCCTGGTAAAAATGGAAGCCTCTGGGTTGGGGCACAAAGAGGTCTTTATTCTTTTGATCCAACAAAAGAACGCTTAAAACCGGTTATTGATTCGCTGATTAATATCTATGATCTCACTATGGATCGTGAAGGAAAAATGTGGTTCATTTCGAATAACACTTTGTGTAGATATGACTTAAAAACAAAATCCTTACTGGAATTTAATCCCACAAAATATTTTTCGGCTACCTCCGTTTGCATTGCAAATGATGGTACTATTTACGCATCTACTGCAAACGGTTTTCTTCAAAAATTTGACAAAAAGACTTCTACTTTTATTTCCTACGATTTATTTGCCCATTCAAAAAATCCTGCATCCAAATGGGTACAGAAAATACATGCGGGCAATGGCAAAACAATTTTTATTGGCACGACTAGCCAGGGCCTGAAATTATTTGATATAGTTACTTCTACTTACCAGGATATTCTTACCTACAATCCCGATAACACAACAATATTTGTAAGGGATATTTTGAAAACCAAGGAAAACGAATATTGGATTGCGACAGAAACGGGTATTTTTATTTATCAGACAGACACCAAAACTTTTACCAATCTAAAAAAGAAATACCAGGACCCTTACTCATTGGATGACAATGCGGTTTACGCTCTTTATAAAGATCAGGAAGGCAGTGTTTGGGCAGGTACTTTTTTTGGCGGAATTAATTATTATGCAAAACAAAATGCCGCATTCAGAAAATATTTCCCGGGAAATAATGATAATCCGATCCATGGCAATGCAGTCAGGGAGATTTGCAAGGATCAATATGGAAATTTATGGATTGGCACCGAAGATGGAGGCCTCAATAAAATCAGTTTTTCTACCGGCAAATTGAAAAACTTTGAACCCAGCGGGAAAAAGAACAGTATTTCCTATACCAATATCCACGGTCTTATGGCAGATGGAGACGATTTATGGATAGGTACTTTTGAGCATGGTATTGATCTGATGGATATTCCAACCGGTAAAATTAAAAAACACTTTTCAGCAGGAAACGGAGAAAAAGATTTGAAAAGCAACTTCGCACTGTGCTTTTACAAGACTAAAGGCGGTCAAATACTTATTGGAACGACTAATGGATTATATTATTATCATCCCAAAACTAATGAATTTACAAGGCCTGCTGAAATTCCTCAAAATATATTTATAACCGGCATTCTTGAAGATCATCAAAAAATAATTTGGGCATCTACTAATAATAATGGTGTTTTTTGGTTCGATCCTGTTACCCATAAACACGGTCATATTTTACATAAAGCGAACAACAAAAACAGTCTTTCAAATAATTATGTGAACGATGTTTTCGAAGACAGCCGGAACAATATCTGGTTCTCAACCGAAGGAGGAGGTATTTGTTCTTTAAACAGCGACCGAAATAAATTTACATTATTTACAACTGCCAATGGCTTGCCCTCTAATTTTATTTTTAAAGTGTTGGAAGATAATAATCACGAACTATGGGCCAGCACTTCCCGTGGACTCGTTAATTTCCAGGATAGGTTCAAAAATCCAATTGTATATACAAAGGCGAATGGTTTGTTGAATAATCAGTTTAATTACCATTCAGGTTATAAAGATGCAGAGGGCAGATTGTATTTTGGAAGTGTAAAAGGGATGATATCTTTCATACCGGATGAAATTGAAAAAAGCAATTTTATTCCACCGGTTTATATTACCGGCATACAGATCTTTAATACAGATCTCAACATAAAAAAAGATAGTTCTGTTTTGAAAAAAACAATAGTTTGTACTGATAAGATCACTTTAGCCTATACCGAATCTTCTTTAAGCATTGATTTTGCTGCCTTGAGTTATATTTCGCCTCAAATGACTGCTTATCAATACAAACTGGAAGGATTGGATAAAGAATGGACAACGATCAATACCAACAGAAAAGTCTATTTTACGAATCTGTCTCCCGGCCGTTACATTTTTAAAATAAAAGCTTCCATTAATGACACCTGGAGCAATAAAAATGAGCGGCAATTAGAAATTGTGATCACTCCTCCCATCTGGAAAACCTGGTGGGCGTATGCTCTTTATGGCCTGCTGGTAATCCTTGTTTTATACTATTTAATCAGTAATTATCATAGACATCAACACGAAAAGAAAGAAAAAGAAATTTATGAAAGTAAAATTGAATTCTTTACCAATGTAGCGCATGAAATAAGAACGCCGTTAACTTTAATAAAAGGGCCGGTTGAAAATTTAATGGAAAGAAAAGAAGATATGCTTGAAATGGAAGAAGACCTTCTGTGCCTTGACAGGAACACGAACCGGCTTTTGAATCTGGTTTCTCAAATACTTGATTTCAGACAGACAGAGATCAAAAGATTTATGTTGGATTTCACGAGAGTCAATATAAATGATCTGCTCAGTGAAACCTTTGCAAGATTTAAAATTTTGTCCCAAAAAAGAAAACTGGATTTTGAATTAAAACTTCCTTTGTCAGACATATATGCTGTCGCCGATGCAGAAGCGCTTCAGAAGATCTTTGGCAATCTGATTGACAATGCGGTAAAATATGCTGATCAAAAAGTAATTGTACATCTTTATCCTTTAGGAAAGGACAATTCCACATTTACCATAACTTTTCAAAACGACGGCCATATTATTAAAAAAGAATTCGCAGATAAAATATTTGAACCATTTTTCAGGATCAGGGATACCATGCAGCAAAAAGGAACTGGTATTGGTCTTACACTAACCATGTCTCTTGTCGAATTACATAAAGGGAACCTGAGGCTCTCTTATATAAAAAAGGATTTAAACACTTTTGTGCTATCATTGCCTCTTCGATCCCAGGACAATAAAGCAATAAAGCTGCAGAAAGAAAAAAAGCTGCTCTAATCAAACAGATAAAATATGCTTGCTACCGTTTTAATAGTAGATGATGAAGAAGAAATCCTGGATTTTCTACAAAGGATCCTTAGCCGCAGTTATAAAACTTTAAGAGCAGAAAGTGGCAAGGAGGCGCTGACTATTTTGAAAGATGAATCAGTTCAGCTAATTGTTTCGGATGTAATGATGCCCGGAATGGATGGATATGAACTTTGTAAAAAAATAAAATCCGATTTCGATCACAGCCATATTCCTGTTATTCTTCTTACTGCAAAAAATGCCATTCGCTCCAAAGTAAAAGGACTCGAGTGTGGAGCAGAAGCTTATATCGAAAAACCATTTTCAAAAGAATATCTGCTTGCACAAATTGCGAGCCTTCTTGCAAACAGGAACACAGTACGCGAATTTTTTGCTGGTTCACCTCTTGTCCATATAAAAAGTATTGCCCATACAAAATCTGACGAACGTTTTTTGGAAATACTGAATGAAACAATATCAACCAGGATAGAAGATACTGACCTTGATGTTGAAAAACTGGCCGGATTAATGAATATGAGCCGCGTGACACTGTATCGCAAGATAAAAGCAATTTCAAACCTTTCGCCTTTGGAACTGATCAATATTATCCGACTGAAAAAGGCAGCAGAGTTGCTCGCTGAAGGTGATTATAAAATTTACGAAATATCTGCTATCGTCGGTTATAGTTCTCAAAGTAATTTTGCAAGAAATTTTTTGAAACAATTTAAAATGACTCCCACAGAGTATATGCATTCTATGCAGCAAAAAAATGGATAGGTGAATTGTCCAGGCAGTAGAAAACAAAACGTTTCTGAATTCGCTGAAAAGGTAATTACCCTTTTCTGGTTTTTATTTCGTTTGCGATGAATTCGCCAATCTCTTTTCCGATTTCCAATCCATAATTCACTGCAGGTAAATAATGAATTCCGCCATAAAACCGGCTGATACCCGCTTCTTTCGATGCATCATAAAATGAATTAAAATCCCTCGGGGGAATTCCAAATTCCACTTCTGTAGAATCAGTAAAAGAAAAATTTTTGCCGAATAACCTTGTAAGCATTACTGAAGCGCCTGCAGAAATTACACTATGCGCACTCACATATTCAGGGAAAGGTGGCGTTTGAAGTGTAGGCCGCCACAGTGGATCAATATACTGGTTAATATAAGTTTCCGGTCGCATTACCACACTGCGGTATTTTTCATCCCAGCAGGCAATGAAACCGTCGTTGATGGTTATTGCAACACAGGCATAAGCTTCTGCTGTTTCAACAGGGCCAGCCTTCGCTTTTTCACAAACCAATCTTATAATATTCATCCAATGTCCTCCAGGAGAGATCTTTTTTACAGCATACATTACATGTCCTCTTTGGTTCACATCGAAAGGATTGCAATCCCAAAAGTTAGCAATATTTCTTTCTTCTTCTGTATTTTCATTTACCTGATTATAAACTTCTTTTGCTTCCCTGTAAAACTCACTTGAGGAATCTGTAGAAAAATGTGCAGGTTTTACCGGCTTAAACGCCTGTGCGGAATCAATAACAAAAGTTCTTATTTTATTCCAGTGCGGTTCGACTGCTCTCATATACACCGGCGGCGTCGGTTTCCATGATGCAGAATCTCCTTTTATTGTATAAGCTGCCATGCCCCGGGTTTGATTATAATTATCTTTGCTGATCCAGGAAATAATATGATCGGCCATCTTCTGGCCATAGTTAATTGAATTATTAAAAACACTTTCAGGAATTCCATCTTTTTTAAATTCCCCAAGCATATTTCTTTCAAAATCCTCCACTCTTTGCTCAGAAATTACAAGGGTTTTGCCAACCGTAAATATTGCGTGCACTGCTGCTAACGTGTAACTATAATCCTTCCCGTTCTCCGGAACCGGAAAAGGAGTTAAGCCGTGTAACTGGCCGGCGAGGCTGATAAATTTTTTATTTTCATTGAGCAATGTTTCGTATGCCGCTACAGAAATATAGGCATAAGTACGAGCTGCTACCGGCGGAGAATAGATGTCATATACCATCACATCTGTTATTTCTTTTATTGCCCGGTGAATGTATTCTCCCTTTTCAGTTTTACTTTTCCAAACCGGCAACCCTGCTTCACTGTAAAAAAAGCCAGTAAGAAGCATTAAAAAAATAAAAGTTGCTTTTTTCATTGAAAATATTTTACTGTTTTTAAACCAATTGCATGAGCAGGAAACTTAGAATAATTTTATAAGGCCTTCCTTTTATTTCCTTTGAAATCAGTGATAAAAATTTCTTTATCATCTTTCCCCACAGGAAGCATGCGGGATGATTGTGATAAATATGTGGATCCATAATAAAATTCCATTCTCCTCTTTTTGCCATCTTTATAAATTATTTCTGCAGAAAAATCTTCAGGCTTTAATGTGATCCACTTAATAACCTCTTTTGCATAAACCGGGTTTTTGCTAAAAACTTTAAGACTGTCCTGGTTTTGAGTAGCGATAAGAATATCTTCATTTTTTGCAGTATGAACGGTTGCCAGCCCTTTGCCGTCACCATTGACAAAAAACCCGCTTTTCGTCAGCTTTACCGGAGTGAAATTTCCTTTGCCATCTCCTTTCATACACAATCCCATAAAAGCATCATGTTTTCCACTGTAAGGATCCATGCCATAATCGTTACCAACCATCATTACATCCAGGTTCCCGTCGCCATCAATATCTGAGCTCTTCATCCCATAAACAGGCGCTTCCTGTGCCTGCAATGGCAAGGGTTTTATACTAAAATGACCATTGCCTTTGTTTTCAATATATGAAGAACGCATATCTGTTGCTTTCAATATCAACGCATTTTTTAGATCGGCTTTGCTCCAGATATCATCCATAGTCGCATATCCAAATGCTTTATAACTAGGAAATTTTTTCCGCATGCTGATCACCTGGCTCACCATATCATCTCTTGATGACATTGGATAAGGCTTATAGGAACCATCCGGAGCTTTAATATAACAGAAAACCATCGGATCAACCGATCCGTTATGATCTATATCTTTTGCAATGATCGTCATCGGTTTTTCAGGAGATGCAGTATAATTCGAATTCAAACCGAGATTACCGATGATATAATCCATATCTCCGTCATTGTCAAAATCGCCGGCTACAATGCTGTTCCACCAACCCGTATGATTTTCAATTTCTGTTTTTATAACTTCAAAAGAATGTCCTGTATTTTTTAAAAAAGTAACCGGCATCCACTCACCCACGACGATCAGATCGACTTTGCCATCATTATCAAAATCGGTCCACAAAGCATCTGTAACCATTCCAATGTGTTTCAGTTGCGGGCAATATTTATCGGTAACATCCACAAATTTTCCATCTTCATTTTTTAAAAGACAACTACGTGGTGTCATAGGATAAGCGCCTGACACTACTCTCCCTCCAACAAACAAATCCAACTTACCATCTCCGTCAAAATCCGCAGCTCTTACGCAAGATCCATTGGATGAATCTGCCGGCAACATGGAAGAACTCTTTACAAAATGCCCCGTGCCATCATTTAAAAATAAACGGTCCTTGCTGATTGGATGATTCGGCGGTATTTCATAACTGCCACTTACGGCATAGAGATCAAGATCACCATCATTATCTGCATCAAAAAAAATTGATCCCATATCCTCATAAAGCGGATCGTCTTTTAACGCAAGCCTTGAAGAATCAAGTGTAAAATTGCCCTTTGAATCTTGCATAAAAAATACTCCCGGATTGCTTGATGAGCCACCAATATAAAAATCATCAAATCCATTATTGTCAATATCACCGACTGCAATACCAGGGCCATATTGGCTAAGTTTATGCGGAATAGTACGTTGAATATTGTAGTCAACAAAATCAAGTTCTACGGGTTTATAATTAATCCCATAACTATTAGCAGTATTGATAAAATAAGATGAATCAAAGGGATCAGTGTTTTTTTTATTTTTTTCAACAGCATCTTTGTAAGAAACAGTTATGAATTGATTTGCATTGATGTTGGTAAGAGTTTGTTTTTTACCGTTGGGCCAGGTAACCAGAAGCGAATCTATTTTTTCAACATTTCCTAATCCAAAATGGGCCCTGGGATCGTCAGTAGATAAGTAGCCTCTCGTGGGATGCTGCTCATAATATTGGTGCGTATTTTTATAATATAAATCAAGTGTGGCACCAATTGCATGGTTATTATTTTTTGGCCCTGCAAAGGATACCTCCAGGTAATTTTGGATGGTTTTATTTCCCGCATTGTTTAGCGTATTTTCATAAATAAATGCCGGATCATTCAAATTGTTTATTACAAAATCCAGGTCACCATCATTATCTAAATCTACATATGCACCTCCATTAGAAAAGCTAGGAATATTCAACCCCCAGGCTTTGGTTTCATTCCCAAATAAAACGCCATTTGTATTTTTGAAGGCATAGTTTGAAAATTTTACGACCGGAAGCGAGTCGGTCATGGAAAGAGAATAATTGGCTTTGCTTCCACGTTGCCCATTATTATAATCTACATAATCAAGATCAGTTACATCCCTTGGCAATCCATTTGTAATGATCAAATCCTTTAAGCCATCATTGTCAAAATCTGCTGCAAGCGGACACCAACTCCAATCTGTTTGATAAATGCCTGCCATAAAAGCAATGTCGTTAAATACAGGATGCCCTTCAGGCGTGCTGCCGCTGTTTAATTGGAACATATTCCGCACATACTGAAATTGATAGCCATACATAGCACTCATCTTATAATTATAATATTCATTGCCACTCAGCATTCGCTTTTTGCGCAGGTTGTCTTCAGGAAGCATTTCCAGAGATATAAAATCAACAAGCCCATCGTTGTTCATGTCAACAGCGTCAGTTCCCATAGCGTTCCACGAAGAATGTTTGAAATATTCACCCAGGCGATTCGTAAAAGTGCCGTCTTTATTATTAATGTAACAAAGATCATTAGATACAAAATCATTAGCTACATAAACATCTGGCCAGCCATCTTTATTGATATCAGTGATGCAGGCTGCATGGCCCCAGCCTTCTATGGTAATTCCTGCCTGTTTTGAAACGTTAGTAAAAGTCCCGTCTCCGTTATTACGAAAAAGTCTATCAGTGTTTTTGGCGCTTCCATCTGTCACTTTCCGGTGGAAGGTGATTGGTGTTTTTGGATCATAAATTTCATTGGTAACAAGATACATGTCCAGGTCACCGTCGTTATCATAATCAAAAAAATAGGCCTGGGTGCTGAAGCCGGTATCTGCAAGTCCATAGGCAGCAGCAGATTCTTTAAACGTGGGAATACCTTCCCTGTTTAATCCCTGGTTGATGTATAAAAGATTGGTGCGCAATTTAGGATCGCTTCTAAAAGAAGCACAAACATAAATATCTGGCCAGCCATCTCCGTTAATGTCTACCACAGAAACGCCGGTGCACCATCTTCCTTCACCATTAACTCCTGCAGTTGAAGTGATATCTTTAAATTTTAATTCACCCTCATTGAGATATAATTTATTCGATACCATGTTGCCGGCAAAATAAATATCCATCAATCCATCTCTATTGAAATCACCGATGCCTACCCCACCACCATTATAAATATTTGCCTGGTTTAAAATGTTCAGGCTATCATTTTCAAAAAGCTGGTTTTTGAACCCAATTCCAGTTTGGGAAGCAGGCAATAATTTAAAAAGAGTTAAATTGTTTTGGGCCTTCAAAGCAAAAACGCAAAGACATAAGAATGCCAAAATAAAAGAGGACTTCAGGGCGTGTGGAATCATTTTAAAGCAATTATGTGCGGAAAGATAAATTTTTTGTTACTTATCCGCCTTAAATATATGTATAAAAAAAGTCAAAAAATTGAAATGAAACAGGATGAATAAATTGTGAAACAATTATCCGGATTTTCGCCTTAATTAATGTTTCAACTCTATCAATAAATGCTAAATGTTTTAATCTGAAAGGTTGAAATCAGCTTTTGATTGAATTTCAATTTAATCAAAAATTTTCTTAAAGCCCTTTTCCAAAAAGCACCAGAATGGTTTCTTGGGTTCCATATATTTTAACCCAAAAGCGAGAATGCTTTTTTCTTTGATGTATTCAATTGCTTCAGGAATGGAATCTGTAACAATGTAAAGTTTTTGATCCATTGGCGAAATAGTTTGTTCTTCAAGCATCTTTTGATTATGTTCAATAATATTCTGATAAAATTCTTTGTCAAAAATGATGATTGGAAACATTTGAATTTTTCGCGTTTGAATCAAAGTTATCGCTCCAAAAAATTCATCCAAAGTACCAAAGCCTCCGGGCATCACAACAAATGCATAAGAGTATTTAATCAGCAAGGTTTTTCTCAGAAAAAAATATTTGATATTAACCCATTTATCGAGATATGGATTGTGATGCTGTTCGTGGGGCAATACAATATTACAACCTACGCTTCTACCACCAACCTCTTTAGCACCACGGTTTGCAGCTTCCATAATTCCAGGGCCTCCCCCCGTCATAATCGTAAAACCAAGCTTTGCAATTTCGCCTGAAAGTTCTCTTGCCTGTTGATAAAAAGGAGAATCTTCTTTAAAACGTGCAGATCCAAAAACAGTAACACAAGGTCCGACAAAATGGAGCGCCCGGAATCCTTTTATAAATTCAAAAAAAACACTTACTGCGTACTTCAGATTCTTCCATCGGTCCTGAGGGCCATTAAAAAATTGAATTTCCTTTTTTGTCTTCTGTTTATTTTCTTCTGCTGTTGTCATTCAGTTTTTTTCAAACTTAACTGATTTGAAATTTTTGAGATAATATTTTTAAAAAAATTATCAGTCCATCCGCCTCTTTTCTTTTTAATTGGGAAAAAATGGTAAAATTCCAACATATTCTTCCAATTATTTAACTTACAATCTCAATCCTTAAAAATGGCTCCTGAAAAAAAGCCGAAGGCCAAACGAAACAAGCTTCAAAAAATTTTATCGGTTATCGGCCCCGGAATTACTACCGGCGCTGCGGATGATGATCCATCAGGCATTGCTACTTATTCTCAAACCGGCGCCCAATTTGGTTATGGACAATTATGGACTGCACTCTATATGCTTCCGTTTATGATGGCTGTGCAGGAAGCATGTGCAAGAATTGGAATGGTTACAGGAAAAGGAATCGCGGCAATTGTAAAACAAAATTACAACCATAAACTTTTATATGCTGTGGTAATGCTTGTTTTAATTGCAAACGTAATTAATATCGGGGCGGATATCGGGGCGATGGCAGCGGCAGCCAGATTACTCATCCCACTACCATTTGTGGTTTGGACTTTGCTTTTTACAGCAAGTATTCTGATTCTTGAAATTTTTACAACGTATAAAGTTTACGCCAGACTATTGAAATGGCTTGCACTTTTTCTACTCGCTTATCCTGTAACCGTTTTTATTGTTCATATGCCATGGCTCACTGTTTTAAAAGCGACTTTCATTCCCCATATTGAATTCACTTTCGCTTTCTTTTTTATTATTACAGGCGTTTTAGGAACTACTATTTCTCCTTACATGTTTTTTTGGGAAACATCTCAGGAAGTAGAAGAAGTAAAACAAAAAAGATGGTTTAAAAATGGAGTTCCAAAAATAAGAGCGAGTAATATTCGCATGATGAGGATTGATAATAACCTGGGAATGATCATTTCTGAAATTACTACATGGAGCATTTTAGTGGTGGCCGGAACAGTATTACACAACAGTGGCATAACAGACATTAAAACCTCTGCAGATGCGGCAAAAGCGCTGGAACCATTGGTAAAATCATTCCCACAGGCCGGTTATTTATCGAAGTTAATTTTTTCAGTCGGCATCATTGGTCTTGGATTTTTAGCAGTTCCAATTCTTTCAGGATCCGCTGCTTATGCGGTTTCGGAAGCAGTAAACTGGAAGTCTGGTTTAAATTTAAAATTAAAAAGAGCTCATGGCTTTTATGGAATTATCACGATAGCAACACTCATTGGATTGATCATCAATTTTATTGGCATCAGCCCTGTTAAAGCTTTGATATATACAGCAGTTTTAAATGGAGTTGCATCGGTACCACTCGTCTTTCTGATCATAAAAATTTCGTCGAGCGAAAAAATTATGGGTGAATATAAAAGTGGCTTACTGTCTAAAATACTTTTGTGGATCACTTTTCTTGCAATGGGAGCAGCGGCAGTTGCAACTTTTGTAATCATATAAAACACGAAATTTAAAACCGTTTTTCTTCTTCAACAATCTCCATCATACTCTTCGCATTTTTTACAGCATTGCCTCCAATGTCATTATTAAAATAAATAAATGCTTCTTTTATTTTTTTCGAAGAAATAATATCTTTTACAACTTTTTTTAAATCAGTTAAAGAGTAAGGAGATTGATACAACTCAGGCACACCGTGCATTCTATAATAAAACAGAGAGGTGTTTTCAATAATTGTTTCGGGCAATGATGGATGGCTAATTCCTGAAAAAGCAATTTTATTTTTTCCCAGTAATTTATAAACTTTTTCATTCCACCAACTGATATGCCGAACCTCAACCACATTTGGAAAACGAGGATTGAGATTATTAATTATTTTATTCAGCCTTTCTTCAGTAAAATTAAAACGCGGAGGAAACTGAAATAGAAAGCATCCGGTTTTTTCTTTCAATCCTTCATCAACTGTTTTATAAAAATCATCAATTAATTTCTCACAGTCATTCATTTTTTTATAATGAGTTATCAACCGCGGCGCTTTTACCGAAAAGGAAAAATTTACCGGACTTCTTTGATACCAACCCTTGAAAAGGGAGAGATCAGGAAATCTATAAAAGGTAACATTTAATTCGAGGGTATTAAAATGTTGGCAATAATATTCAAACCATAATCTCTGGGGAGCACCTTTTGGATAAAAAACTTCTTTCCAGTGTTTGTAATGAAAACCAGAGCATCCAATATGCCACTTTATCATTTGATTTTGATTTGATTTTCAAAATCTCAAATAATATGCCCGAGAAATAAAAAACAGAAGAAAGTAAACAGGAAGAAATTATTAACGAAGCTGTTTTAATATTTCAATAATTCAGAAATCGCTTTAGTTACTTTTTCAGAATTGGGTAACATTGCATTTTCCAGGACAGTATTCATTGGAACAGCTGGTAAATTTAATGCTCCCAAAACGTTTACCGGTGCATCTAAAAATTGAAAACATTCTTTTGAAATACGTGCTGCAAGCGCTTCTGCAAAACAATTATTTTGTTGTTCTTCTGTAAGCACCAAACATTTTCCATGTTTTTTCACAGTCGTAAAAATCAATTCTTCGTCTAAAGGAAATAAAGTTCGCAGATCAATTATTTCAATTTGCCCTTTGAAATTTTTAGCAGCAGATTTTGCCCAGTAAACGCCCATTCCATAAGTGATGATGCAACAACTTTCACCATTCCAAATTTTATCTTCGTCCGCTTTTAAAAGAATATTTCCTTTACCTAACGGTAATGCATACCCGATGGAAGGTTCCACGGTTTTTGCATCTTCAGTTCCCGCAACTTTGCTCCAGTAAAGTCCTTTATGTTCCAGCATGATCACAGGATTAGGATCAAGAAAGGCCGCTTTCATCAAACCCTTCATGTCTGCTGCATTTGAAGGATAAGCAATTTTAATTCCTTTGATAGAAAGTAATAAAGTTTCAATGCTGCCACTATGATAAGGGCCACCGCCGCCATAAGCACCGATGGGAACACGAATAACCGTTTGCACCGGAAATTTACCATTACTCAAAAAACAACTCTTTGCAACTTCTGTTGCTAATTGATTGATGCCTGGATAGATATAATCTGCAAACTGAACCTCTACAATTGGCTTGACACCAGTGGCACACATTCCAACAGTTGAACCAATAATATATGCTTCCTGAATAGCGGTATTAAAAACACGGTGGTCTCCAAATTGTTCACCCAAAGTTGCGGTCTCTCTGAAAACACCACCCAGTCTGCGGCCTACATCCTGGCCATATAAAACAGCTTCAGGAAATTCTTCTAAAATTTCACGAATCGCATACAAAGCTGCATCAACCATTACGATCTTTTCCTTTCCGGCAGGATTTCTTTCACCTTTTTCTTCAGTAATTTTTGTTGGAGCAAAAACATGATCCGCTACTTTTGAAGGATCAGGCTCCGGTGCTGATTTTGCACTTTCAAATTGCCGCGCAACCGCATCAGCAATGATTGATTCAATTTCGCTTAAATCTTTTTCTTCAATTCCAAGATGGAGCAAACGATTTTTTAATTTAGGAAACGGATCCTCTTTTGCATGTTTTGCAAGATCTTCATCCGATCGATAAAACTCTTTCCGGACGCCACTTGTATGATGCCCCAGCAAGGGCACTTTTGCGTGAACCAAAAATGGAGCTGAATTTTCCCTTACTTCGTTTACCACATTTTTCATCACTTCATAACTGTGAAAAAAATCGCTGCCATCTATAGTTATTCTTTGCAAACCCTTAAAACCTTTTGCAAACTCAGAAGCAGTCATAGTGCGCGCTTCAGAAGAAGGAACACTAATTCCCCAATCATTATCCTGCACCAGATAGATGATGGGAAGTTTTTTTAAAACAGCTACCTGAAAAGCCTCGCTTACCTCTCCTTCTGTTAAACTTGCATCGCCAAATGAACAAACTACAATTGGGCTTTGTCCCCGATCCCCTTTTTTATATAAAGGCGAATTTATTTTTTGTAAATATTGTAATCCCTGTGCAATTCCTGTTGCCGGAATCGCCTGCATTCCAGTGGCGCTACTCTGATGAATGATCGTCGGTTTATCCTCACCCCGATAGTTAGGATGGGAATAATATTCTCTTCCGCCTGTGAAAATATCATCCGCCTTTGCGAGCAATTGCAACATTAAAGTATAGGGAGTAAAGCCAAGGCCGAGCAACAAACTTTCATCCCGGTAATAAGGACTTACAAAATCACATGGAAGTAAATGAAACGCGGTAGCAAGCTGAATCGCTTCGTGTCCACGGGAGGTAGAGTGTACATATTTACAAACCGGACGGTTGGCTTCATAAATTTTAGCCATTTCACCGGCAGTGCACATTAAGCGATAAGCATTTAAAAGAATTTCTTTATCCATAAATCAGCCCGATTAGCCAATTAGCCAATTTACTAATTAAAAACTTCTTCCACAAAACCAGATTCAGAAGCAGTTGCAGCTTCTTTAAAGGACTCTCTTGGTTTCAAACCCAGCAACTCAAACATTGCTTTATCTTCCGCAAAATCAGGATTGGGAGTAGTCAACAATTTTTCTCCTGAAAAGATGGAATTTGCTCCAGCCATAAAACATAAAGCTTGTTCTGTAACAGACATCTCACTGCGACCGGCGCTTAATCTTACCATTGCTTTCGGCATAATAATTCTGGCGGTAGCAATCATTCTGACCATATCCCAAATATCTACTTTTTCGTTTCCTTCCAAAGGCGTTCCTTTTACTCTCACTAATGCATTAATAGGAACACTTCCCGGATGAGAAGGTAGTGTCGCCAGTGTGTGTAACATCGCAATTCTATCTTCATGAGTTTCACCCAAACCAATAATTCCGCCACTACAAACACTGATGCCTGCCTTTCGAACGTTACCTAATGTTTTGAGGCGGTCATCATAAGTTCTTGTAGTAATAATATCGGCATAATGTTCTTCAGAAGTATCTACGTTGTGATTGTATGCATACAACCCTGCCGCCTGTAATTTTTCTGCCTGGCTTTCTGAAAGCATTCCCATGGTGCAACACACTTCCATGCCTAATTCATTTACCCCTTTTACCATTTCAAGAACGCGGTCAAAATCGCGATTGTCTCTCACTTCACGCCAGGCAGCGCCCATACAAAATCTCGTAGAGCCAGCCTTTTTCGCTTTAGCCGCATAGGCCAGCACTTCTTCTTTTTTCATCAAGGCCTGCACATCAACACCAGTGTTGTAACGCGCTGCCTGCGGGCAATATGCACAATCCTCAGGGCAGCCACCAGTCTTGATGGAAAGCAATGTACACACCTGAACTTCACCAGTTTCATGATACTCACGGTGATGCACAGACGCTTTATAAATCAACTCTAACAGAGGCGTTTTGTAAATTTCAAAAATCTCTTCTTTTGTCCAGTCGTTTCGTATTTGCATGAAGCAATTTTAAAAGGTGAGTGAAGAAAATCCGGTTCAGAATATTAAAAATAACTCAAATTGGTTTTAGGTGTAAGGGTTAAAACACTTTCATAGATCAATCTTATGGTATGTTCAACATCATCTTTATTGATCATTTCGACAGTTGTATGCATGTAACGCAATGGAAGGGAAATCAATGCAGATGGGCATCCATCATTTGCATAAGCAAAAGAATCTGTGTCAGTACCTGTGCTGCGACTAACGGCTGCCAGTTGAAAGGGGATATTATTTTTAATAGCAGTTTCTTCAATAAAATTTCTTAATTTATTATGCACTGCCGGACCATAAGTTAATGACGGACCTTTTCCACATGCGCACTCTCCTTCTTTATTTTTATTGATCATTGGAGTAGTTGAATCATGTGTCACATCTGTGATGATGGCAGCATCGGGTTTAATTCTTCTGGCAATCATTTCTGCACCTCGCAGGCCGATTTCTTCCTGAACTGCATTGACTACATATAAGGCGTAAGGAATTGTTTTTTTATTTTCCTTGAGCAAACGGGCAACCTGGGCAATCATAAAACCACCGATCCGATTGTCAAACGCACGGCCAATTAAATTGCCATAGGCAATCTCTTCAAATCCTTCTGTATAAGTAACCACAGCACCTACATGAACCCCTAAATCTTCCACTTCTTTTTTGCTCCTTCCGCCACAATCGAGAAAAAGATTTTCAGGTTTTGGCTGTTGTTCCTTATCTCCATTTCCATGACGGGTATGAATCGCAGGCCATCCAAAAACAGCTTTTACCGGACCTTTTTTACCATGAATGATTACGCGTTGTGAAGGTGCGATTTGTTGATCAACACCACCATTTTTTATCAGGTAAATAAATCCTTCAGGGGTAATATAATTTACAAACCAACTAATTTCATCTGCATGCGCTTCTATCACCACTTTGAATGTTTTTTCCGGATTAATCACTCCGACGGCGGTCCCATAGGGATCCGTGAAAGTCTTGTCCACATAGCTTTTCACATAATTAAGCCAAACTTTTTGTCCGTTTGATTCTGATCCAACAGGGGAAGCAGTATTTAGATAAGTTCTTAAAAAATCCATTGATTTTTCAGAAATAGCAAAAGGTGATTTCGTGTTTTTCGCCATATAATAATTGTAATTTTTCTTATGAAATAAAATGCAAATTTATAGTTTTAAACTGAATAGGTAAACCAACAGCGCCTGCAATAGCATCATTCCGTCTATGCCAGCGAGATAAATAAAATCAGAATTGGTTTTACGTGTAAATTCTGTGACCACAAAGGTGACGGCAGCAGAAATAACCATAGCCCAAAGAAAACCTGTTTCAGGAAGATAGAAATATTGGAGAACAGATAAAATAATGAAGACAACCAATAGAATATAGGTCAGAAAATAGGATTTTTTTTTGTTGAGCATGACAGCTAGTGTATTGATATTTTCACTTCTATCAATTTCGATATCACGAACATCAAAAAGCAAACAAAGAATAAACATGAAGACAAATCTTTTCACAAAAACAAAAATAAAAAGCGTTAGATCTACAGAAATATCACTGACAGGAAACCAGACTGTTACTAAGGTCCACAGGAGCGCAAGTGTGATTATTTTAAAAAAGCCATAATCTTTGATGCGTTTTTTTTTGCCAAAAGGAAGGAACGGAAATGAATATAAAAATGAAACACAGCCAAGGCAAACGAGTATGAGAAAATGTTTCCAATGAAAACTAAAGAAACTAAACACAATTAGAATACATCCAATAATTAAAAGGATCAGGTGAAGATTTTTATTTTTTTGTGACCAGCTTAATCTTTCAGAATTTTTTACGGCCACTTTTTTTACCAGATAGTGTAAGTTATATTGGACAATTGTGGCGCCAAAAACAAAAAGATAAAAAGTGTAATCATTCAAAGGTACATTCAGTAAAATATTTGTTTCGATACAAAAAGCTACTGCACAGCCAGCAATGAAAATGCTGCTGAACAAAATAAATTCCAAAAGACGTCTAATTCGCACTTTTAATTAATGAAGAATAATAATTGGAGGAGAAGAAACTGTATCGCTGGTATGGTTTGCTTTATCTGAAATAGCAAAACGGAAAACAGCAGTATCATTGCGGTCACATTGTGCTGAAATGTTTGAATAAGCGGGATCAGAATAATTATTTCCAAAAGTTACCGTAATGTCACCCTGTTCATTTTTACTGGTAGGAAAAGATGGAATAGAATCCATTTCATTAAAATTGCTGAAAGTGCATGAAGGCTCAATTTTTTCAACATACATGGAACTCGCAAGATCGCCTTCAGCGTCGGTAAATGATAATGTAAACTGGATTAAACTTCCGGTAGGCAAAACTGTTGTGCTAACGGATTTAAATTTCAGGGAAGGTTTCGATTCAAATTTATTTTTTTTACATCCGGAAAGTATCGCAAATAAGAATATTGAAAATAAAATAGTGTATCGCATCTTTGTGGTTTAATTTTTCAAATTTAATTATTAAAAGCTGAATAATAAATTACAAATACAGGAATGGGAAAATAAAATTTTCAAAGCAACTTATTATAATTTTAATCAGCTTGCACTTGACCAGTTTTTTTTTCAGTACAGAAATAATGAGGTTTACAAAAAATATATCAACTCACTTAGCATTGTTCCCGAAACCATTAATTCAATAGAAAAAATCCCATTTTTACCAATCTCTTTTTTCAAAACGCACAAAGTTTGTACAACAATTTTTGAGCCTGAAATTGTTTTTGAAAGCAGTGGCACAACAGGAGAAAACACCAGTCGTCATTTAGTAAAAAGCAATCAGCTTTACCATAAAAGTTTTTCAAAATCATTCAATTTGTTTTATGGCAATCCGGCAAACTGGTGCATTCTGGGTTTATTGCCAGGTTACCTTGAAAGAGAAAATTCTTCGCTCGTTATAATGGTAAATGATTTGATTAAAAAAACGAATAATACCTACAGCGGATTTTATTTACATGATCATGAAAAACTATACCAGGCCCTGGTTCGTAACGAAATTATCCAACAACCGACTTTGCTGATAGGCGTTACCTATGCGTTGCTTGATTTTGCAGAAAAATATTCCATGAAATTACAAAACACATTCATCATCGAAACCGGCGGTATGAAAGGAAAGAGAGAAGAAATAACGCGTGATGAAGTTCATAAGTTATTAAAAAATAAATTTGGTTTAAAAACAATTCATTCAGAATATGGAATGACCGAATTGCTTTCCCAGGCTTATTCAAAAGGAAATGGAGTTTTCAATTGTCCACCATGGATGAAAGTTTTGCTGCGGGAATATAATGATCCATTTGAAATAACTTCTACACCAAAAACTGAAAAGCCATTAAATGGATTAATCAATATTATTGATCTTGCGAACCTTTATTCTTGTTCATTTATTGCAACAGATGATGTTGGCAAAATTTACAGGAATAATACTTTTGAAGTTTTAGGCAGAAGAGATCAAAGTGATTTAAGAGGATGCAGTTTGCTTAGTGCATAGAAAATGATTTGTACCAGGAATCAGAATCTTTTCCTTCAAAAATATTATTTATAAAATCTGGAGAAGAAAAGCATTGAATCAATTACATGTTCCTGCCAGTAAGCCCATTCATGCGATCCTTCGTATTCTTCATAATCATGCATGATATTATTTTCGATTAACTGCTGATGCAATATGCGGTTATTTTCAAGTAGTGAATCAGAAGTGCCGCAATCAAAGCTAATTGCCGGAAGATGATCCCTGTTTTTTAAAATGGTTTGAAACACATCTTCTTCTGTTTTATCTTCCTGAAGATAATTCTCAATATTTTCTTCAACAAATAATTCCATCTGATGAATATTTGTAATAGAAGAATGTGCAGCAACTGCAGTAAAAATTCCGGGATATTTTACACCGATTTTTAATGCGCCGAAACCACCCATTGATAAACCACCAATAAATATTTTCGATTGATCACTTACAGCAGGAAAACATATTTTTACAGCCGCCGGAACCTCTTCTGAAATCCATTTTTCAAAATCATATTGATTATGCGGAAGATATCCTGATCCATCGCCCCATAAGCCATCAGAAGGCATTGCAATAGTAATGGGAGAAATTGTTTTTTTTCGGATCATTTCTAAGACAGAAATATGAACACCACCGCTTAAAGTCCAGCTCCATGAACTTCCATAAACTCCGTGAAGCAAAATTACCAAAGGGCAATTTCTCATATCTTCAATGCCTGGAGGAGCAAAAACACAAATGTCGCCCCGACCTTTCAGGTTTTCACTTTTAACCGTAATGTATCTCAGAAAATCGTTTTCAAATCGAGGATTAGAAATTTCAATCGTTTTGAATGCTTTCATTTTTATTTAAATTCTATTACACCTTTCGCGTTTTTTCCTGCCAATAAATCTTCAAAAGCCTGACCAAGCTCTGATAAAGAATAAGTTTGTGTAACGAATTCTTCGAGCATCAATCTTTCATTATCATAGTGCCGGACAATTGCGGGAAAATCAATATAGGGCTTGCATTTTCCGTACAAAGGATTCATATAAATTTTGTCCCACTCAAATAAATTCATGTCGATCGAAATCTCTTCTTCAATGCCACTAACCTGCACAGCAGTTCCGGCGTTTTTAACCATTGCCAAAGGCGCAGCGCCCAAAGCCGCAACAGCAGTGCATTCAAAAGCATAATCTGCGCCACAGCCTTCTAATATTTCTTTCACTTTTTGAGCAGCATTCAATAAACCTTTGTCATTTTTATCAGCAAGAATGGTGTGTGTAGCGCCCATTTTGCCGGCCATTTCAAAACGGTTTTCATTTGTATCAATCACAATAATTGTTCTCGCTTTTGCAAGTCTTGCTGCCTGGACCACATTCAAACCCACTCCGCCCGCGCCAATCACAACAACAGAAGAATCGCGCTTCACTTTTGCAGCATTCATCACAGAACCATAACCAGTCATGACGCCGCAGCCAATAATAGCTGCAGCCGCGAAAGACATCTTCCTCGATTCATTTCTTATTACCGCTCCTTTTTTTACTAAAGTAAGCTCTGATAAAGTTCCAAGATTAAAAGATCTGTCAATATTTTGTTGATTAAAAGTTGTGCCGTCATAGTGAGCATGCCCACGATTATTTTGACCCGTAACAGGCGAATTATTTTCACAAATATTTTGATTTCCACTTTTGCATTGATTACAGTGGCCACATGGAATTGCCCAATTTAAAATCACCGGATCACCTTCAACAAATCCTTTTACGCTACTTCCGGCCCTTATTACTGTTCCGGCGCCTTCATGTCCCAAAATCATTCGTTTTCCCCAATTCAGAGAATCATAATCAGTGTGGCAAATTCCAGCAGCTTTTATTTTTACAAGCACCTCGTCAAAGGCCGGCTCCGCAACTTCTATCTCTTCAATTGAGTAATTTCCGTTTCCATCAGTAATGGCGGCTTTGCATTTTAAGTTGTTCAAAGTGGACATTTTTACATGAAAAAAATAATTTCCGGTAAATTATAAAACGAGAGGGTTTAATTCGGAGTCAGCAATTGTTCCCGGTTCTTTATCCATGAGCCATGTTTTCAAATCATTCTTTTGCCATAGATTTTTTGGTTGGGTAATTTTCGCATCTTCAGCCAAATAAATAATTGTAAATACTTCACGCATTATGTTTGAATTATTTCCAGGTGCATTATGAATAGTGAAACCCATATGCCATGTGGCATCACCGGCTGTCATTGTTTCTGCACGGCTAATTTCAAACTTATTTTCGTTCACATATTTATTGAATTCTTTTTCTGATTCGTCCGAAATTTCATAATCAAAAATACTTCCTTTTGTCTGAGAGCGGGAAGCAAAAGTTAACATACCCATATCAATATCAATGTCAACGAGCGGCATCCACATGGTGATTGTTTTATGTGTATCAATCGGCCAGTAATACTGATCCTGGTGCCATGGAGTTGGCCCTCCACCCGGCTCTTTAAACAATGCCTGGTCATGATAAATACGCACATTTTTTACTCCTAAAAGATCAGCAGCAACTTTTGCAAGCCGTTTTGAGAGAACCATTTTTTTTACATTTTCATCATGACGCCACAAATTCATGATCTGTAAAAAAGCTTTGCCGTAAGTATCACGATCTTCAATTTTTCTCTTTTCTGTATTGTATTTCATTGCTGCATTAGAAATGACAGAATGATACGAAGCTACCTCTCCGGGTGACAATAAATTTCTTATAATGGTGTGCCCATCTTCTCTAAATTGTTCAATTTGTTCAGGTGGGATTTTTTTTAAATCATTAAGTTCAGGCAAATTAGTTTGATGCATTTCCATAGTTTTTGAATTTGCACGAAGAAATGATGATTTGATGATAATTAAAAGGCTGAAATTGGTAAAATATTGGAATATTTTATCCTAATTTAGCTTTGTCATTTAATTTAACTATAAAATAGGCAATGTCAAAAGCATCAATTGAAATTTTAACCAACTCAAAAAGAGAATCTTTCCTCATTAAAAAATTTGATAAAAAAGGCTTTGAAGCCCCATTTCATTTCCATCCTGAATTTGAATTAACCTGTATTCCTTCAGGAAAAGGAAAACGTTTTGTTGGAAATAATATGGCTGGTTTTAAAAATAATGATTTAGTGCTTTTGGGCTCCGGCCTTCCACATTGCTGGAAACTATCACCGGCAGAAAATACCTCGGCAACATCTTTGGTAATTCAGTTCAATTATGATTTTTTAGGAAATGATTTTTTCGATAAACCTGAATTTGAAACGATTCAAAAATTATTAAAAAGAAGTGAGTGTGGCATTGAGTTTCATGGCAAAATAAAAGAACCGGTAAAAGAAAAGATGGCCTTAATTTTAGAAGAAAAAAAGCAATTCAAAAAACTCATTTTATTTCTTGAGATTTTAAATATCCTGTCATTGTGCCGGGAATATATTTTACTCAATAAAAAAAAATCTGTTGTGCTACAATCTGATGATAACCGGGAGCGCATCAATAAAGTATTTGCCTATATCGTTGAAAATTTCAGAAATGAAATTTTATTGAATGAAGCTTGTGCAACAATTGGAATGACACCAAATGCATTTTGCAAATATTTTAAAAAAATTACCCGCAAAACCTTTATGGAAACCGTTATAGATTACCGGATCAATTTTGCAACACAACAATTAATTGATACAGACAAAAGCGTTGCTGATGTCTGTTTTGAGAGCGGCTTCAGAGACATGTCTCATTTCTATAAAACCTTTTCTTCGCGAATGGAAATGAGCCCACTCAATTATAGAAAACATTTTTTGAGTGAAACTGAATAAATAATAAATTCTTTCTTTATTTTTCTTCTATAACAGGTTGCGGTGGGTGACTTAAATTTCTTTCCACTAGGCCGGGAACGTGCTTGTGTTTAAAAAGAATAACGAACAAAATCGCCACTACTAATGCATAAAAAGAAAACGAAATCCAGATGCCCGGCCAGTCTTTGCTGTTATCAGAATAAGTAAAAAACTGATCAATTACGATTCCGCTGATCGAACTTCCCAAAACGGCCCCTACACCATTTGTCATCATCATAAAAAGTCCCTGTGCGCTGGCTCTGATGGACGGATCGCTTTGCGTTTCCACAAAAAGAGACCCCGAAATATTGAAAAAATCAAAGGCCATTCCATAAACAATGCATGAAAGAACGATCATCCAAAGTCCGTCGCCCGGATTGCCATAAGCAAATAAACCAAAACGGATAAACCATGCAAGCATACTGATCAACATTACTTTTTTTATTCCAAATCTTTTTAAGAAAAAAGGAATGGCAAGAATGAAAAGTGTTTCAGAAACCTGCGAAATGCTCATGATAATCGCCGGATATTTTACAGCAATTAATCCTTTGTATTTTGGAATGTTCGCGAAGTCGTGAAGAAAAGTATCACCGTAAGCGTTGGTCAATTGCAACGCTGCACCAAGCAGCATGGCAAAGAGAAAAAAGATGGCCATTTTCCTGTTTTTTAATAACCGGAAAGAATTCAGTCCCAGCGCATCAATCAAAGATTTTTTTTCTCCGGAATGAAGTAATGGCGGACACTTTGGTAAGCTAAAAGCATAAATACCGAGAACAAGGGAGGCAATTGAAGCCACATAGAATTGTCCGGAAGTGGTTTCAAAATGCAATAAACTAACAACCCAAAGTGCCACGATAAATCCAATGGTTCCCCAAACTCTTATTGGCGGATAGTCTATCACCACATCTTTGCCATCTGTCTTTAAAGCAGAATATGCGACTGCAATTGCTAATGAAATCGTCGGCATATAGAATATCATGTTCAACAACATTACCCAGAACATGGTAAAAGGATCATTGATCATGGGAATGGTAAAAAGAACTATGGCCCCGCAGATTTGAAAAATACCATATAGTTTTTCAGCATTCACCCATTTATCAGCAATAATTCCTGCGATGGAAGGCATGAATAACGAAGCTATTCCCATTGTAGAAAATATGGCTCCAAATTGTGTTCCGGACCATTGTTTTGTTTGAAACCAGTAAGCACCGATGGTGATCAGCCATGAACCCCAAATAAAAAACTGTAAAAAATTCATTACAATAAGCCGCAACCTGATATTGTTCATCCCTTATTATTTTAAAAATTATACATTTAAAAGCAACCTTTCAGCCAGATAAAACCGATCCTTATTTATTCAAAAATTGCAGATAGTTTAAAATATTTTTGAAAGATAGGAGAATTAATAAAATCTTTTGTGGTAACTTTTGATTTGAAGTTAAAATCCTATTTTGCAATATCAAAAAAGGTTCAAATAATTGGCTGTAAAATCTGTAAAAAAACGTTTGTGTCGAAAAAAATTCTATTAATTATTTGTGGATTGTTTGTGCTTTCAAATGGTTTTTCACAAAAGGAAAAAACCACGCTTTCAGCTAATGGCCCTGTAATAAGATGTGCAACAAATCAACGTGTAAAAATGTTATTCAGAAAATTTCCTGAAAAAAAATTATTAGCAGAAAAACTTGCGCTGCAAATTCCACCAAAAAATTCTTTACGTGCTCCAAAACGACTCACAAACATTGTTTACATCCCCGTTGTTTTTCATGTTGTTCTTGATAATCCTTATGTCATTACAGATGACGTAGTAAGGTCGCAAATTGAAGAAATGAATACTGATTTCGCGGGGCTAAACTCTGACAGCACCAACATTCCAGCCGCTTTTCAGCCCCTAAGAGGACATTCTTTGATCAGGTTTGTTTTGGCTAACAGAACACCGGCAGGTCAATTGACCAATGGAATTGAAAGAATTTCCAGCTCAACCACCGGCAATCCCAACAACGTTACAGATTCTATAAAAAGAAGAACGCTCGGCGGCGCTGATGCGTGGGATCCAAACTCTTATTTGAATATATGGGTTGGAAATATTTCAGGAGGTCAGGGAGTTTTGGGATACACTCAAATTCCCGGCAGCGGCCCACTTTCCGACGACGGAATTTTTTGTAATATTCTTAGTTTTGGCAGCAGTGTTTGCAATGCCAGTTCTTATAATAAGGCAAGAACAGTGGTTCATGAACTTGGACATTATTTTGGACTCAATCATATTTGGGGTGATGATGAAACTGAATCGAACACATGCAGTGGCGATGATTTTCGTGCCCTTACTGATGATGGTTCAACCTATACTTTACCCGCGACTTTATATAATCCTCATGGAAAAGGAAATACCTCTGAAGATATTGGTGATACGCCCAATCAATCTGTGGCATCCAACGATTGCGGGTCAGGAATTGTGACCGATGATTGTACTACAGCAGCTCCGGGAATTATGTATGAAAATTATATGGATTATACAATGGATAATTGCTATAGTTTGTTTACTAAAAAACAGGTAGCAAGAATGGAATATGTTCTTGAAAATTACAGAAGCTCCTTAATCACATCACAGGGAGGAACTCCACCGTCAAACGCGCCTGCAATCGATGCTTCACCGATTTCATCGATCAATCCGGGTGGTACTGAAACCACTGGTTGCACTTCTGTTTTTCATCCTTCAACATTGGCATGTGCAGGAAATATTATTCCAAAAGTACTAATCAAAAACAACGGGTTGAATACAATCACCTCCATTACGGTTGGTTATTTAATTAATGGCGGAACCCCGGTTACACTTTCTGTAAACACTCACCTGCTTTCAGGCGAAACACAGATGATCAGTTTTTCAGCAGTTTCTGTTTCAACCGGCAATTATATTTTTAAATTTTTTACAAAAAATGTAAATGGGAATGCCACTGATAATGTTCCGGCAAATGATTCGTTGACCGCCGTGCTTTCAGTTGCGAAGCCTTTACCATTACCACTTTCAGAAGGATTTGAAAATTCAGCATTCCCACCTCCTGGATGGTCAATAATAAATCCAAATAATGATGTAACATGGCAAAGAACCACTCCGGGAAGCAACAGCCAGCATTCTATCTTTATTGATAATTTTGAAAATTCAACAGGCCAAACAGATGAGATCAGAACTCCTAAATTAACTTTTTCAGGCACTGATCCGGTCGTAATCACATTTGATCTTGCCCATAAAAATTATCCCGGCCAGGATTATAATGATAGTTTGCAGGTTCTTGTTTCCACAGATTGTGGTGCAACTTTTACCAGGTTCTTTAATAAAGCAGGCGCTAATCTTGCCACAGCAGGATCATCAGATGTTTCTTATTTAAATCCCGTTGCATCAGATTGGAAAACACAAAAGATCACTTTGACCGGTTCTATTTTGGCAGCAGGGAATATTATTGTCGCTTTTAAAAATACCAGCGACTGGGGAAATAATATTTTTATTGACAACATCAATATCAAACAGGAAACTTCCAGAGATATTACTGTTGTTGCTGTAAATCCACCGTCAGCTTCAGATTGCGTTGAACCAACTACTCCGGTTGCAACAATAAAAAATGTGGGAAATGCAACCATTACTGGCTTCAAAGTTTCTTACAAAATAGATGATGGTTCGCTTTTTGAAACTACTGTTTCCGGAATTTCATTGGAAGCAGATCAGCAAATAAATGTTCCATTAACTACTTTCACACCGGCAACAGGCCAACATACTATCACTGTTTTTTCTTCATCACCAATTTCTTCCACCGGAACAGGGGACGAATCACGTTTCAATGACACCCTTACAAAAGCATTTTTTGTATCCGCAAAAATCAATGCTCCTGTAACTGAAGACTTTGAAAATACGGAGTTTCCTCCCCCAAACTGGTCACTTGACAATACCGATGGAGGAATAACCTGGGAAAGAACTACTTCAGCCGCAAAAACAGGAAGTGGTTCAATGGTGATTAAAAATTACCTTAACACTTCGACAGGTACGACCGATAAATTCATTTCTTCGGTCATTTCCGGGACTTCCGCTTTTGATTCCCTTTATGTTTCATTTGATTATGCTTATGCAACCGGCAATTCTTCTGCTTTTGCGGATACATTAGAGTTGCAAGTGACAACGGATTGTGGCCAAACTTTTACAACAGTCTGGAAAAATTGGGGAACAGGTTTACAAACAATTCCAAATTCCTCAGCAGCATTTGTTCCTAATTCAACTGATTGGAAAAACGTAAGTGTCAACTTGTTTAATTATGCAGGTGCCAATGATTTTCAAATCTACTTTGTTAACAAGGGAAACAAACAAAACAATCTTTACATTGACAACATAAATATTTATGGAATCACGGTTCCTGCGCGGTTAAAAAAACAAGGATATTTAATTTATCCAAATCCTTTTCATGATCAGTTTTTTATCAGGAACTATGAGGTTCCGATAACATTGCAGAGCGCCAAGATTTATAATTCACTGGGACAATTGATGTGGTCCAAAAATTATAACGGCAACGCCTACACGCAAATGCCTGTTGACTTTAGAAATGCACAGCCAGGAGTTTATATTCTCAAGCTGAAATATTCGGACAAAACAGTGGTTCAGAAGATAGTAAAAAATTAAATGGGCAATAGTCAATTGGAAGCGAAAGCATTTGTGCCATTCGTTCTTTAATTTTGTCAAATGCAAAAGAGAAATAAAGAAGAAGAAATAATCGCGGTAATCGCCGCATTACCCGAAGGAAAGATTTTTAGAAAAATTGCTGAGAAAGTAATTGGCGATGAAAGAATAACAGAGGAAGAAGGCATTTATCTTTTTGAAAAAGCAAGCCTGGGATTGTGTGCTACTTTAGCCAACTATATCCGTGAAAAAAAACATGGCAATAAAACTTTTTTCAACAGGAATTTTCATATTGAGCCAACAAATGTTTGTGTTTTTTCCTGCAAATTCTGTTCTTATTCAAGGTTGTATGCGCATCGGGATGAAGGCTGGCAATTGACCATTCCACAAATGATGAACATCGTAAGAAGCTATGATAGACAACCGGTAACAGAAGTTCATATTGTAGGCGGGGTTCACCCAAAAATGAATCTCGATTTCTTTTGTGATTTTATTTCCCAGATCAAACAACACCGGCCGGAATTGCATGTAAAAGGATTTACTGCCGTCGAACTGGATTATATGTTTCGCAAAGCAAAACTTTCCATAAAAGAAGGGATGAAAAAATTGCATGATGCGGGATTACAATCCATGCCGGGTGGCGGCGCAGAGATCTTTGATGAAGAAATAAGAAAACAAATTTGCCACGATAAAGTAGATGCAGAAGGCTGGCTGAAAATTCATGAAGAAGCGCATTTGCTTGGAATGCATACAAACGCTACAATGCTCTACGGAAGCATAGAAAATTATGTGCACAGAATTGATCACATGAGCAGGCTAAGAAATTTGCAGGATAAAACTCATGGATTCAATACATTCATTCCATTAAAATTCCGCAATAAAAATAATGATATGAGCCATGTGGCTGAATCTTCAATTATTGAAGACATGAAGATGTATGCCGTGGCAAGAATTTTTATGGATAATTTCCCGCATTTAAAAGCATATTGGCCAATGCTCGGAAGACAAAATGCGCAGCTTTCATTATCTTATGGTGTTGACGATATGGACGGAACAATTGATGATTCTACCAAAATTTATTCGATGGCGGGTAGCGAAGAACAAACGCCAAAAATGAGCACAGATGAATTGGTAATGCTTATTTCACAAGCCGGCCGCGAAGCTGTTGAAAGAGACACATTGTATAATGTAGTAAAAAATTATTCTGTAAAAAAAGATGTAAAATTTGATGCGGCTCTGAATTAGAGATTTCGCCAAAAATAATAACACTCCTGCAACGCTTTTGACGCAATCCAATAAAGGCAAAATGCCTTTATTGTCTTAATTTTGCACACTTTAAAAAAAGCATTTGCTTTTTTTCTTTATTTAATATTTCTATTTTTTATTTCATTATGTTATTAGGTTTACAGAACGTTACATTTGAATTCGGGGCAAGAATGATCGTAAAAGATGCCACCTGGCACATTCAGCCCAATGAACGAATCGGGCTTATCGGGTATAACGGAACAGGCAAATCCACTTTATTAAAAGTATTGACCAACCAATATCTTCCATCTGCCGGCACGGTTGAAAAAGGAAAAGAAACTACGATCGGATTTCTTCACCAGGATCTTCTGAGCTTTGATACTGAAGATTCTATAATGGAAGTGGCACTGGGTGCTTTTGAAAAAGTGCAGGCATTGGAAAAAGAAATAGAAAAAATAGGACTCGAATTAGAGAAGACTTCTGATGAATCGCTGGCAGTTTTATATGGCGACAAATTGCATGAACTTGAAGTCTTGGGCGGATATGATATTCATCATAATACGGAAGAAATTTTACAAGGGCTTGGTTTTGCAAATGCTGATCTGCAACGGCCTTACAAAACTTTCAGTGGTGGTTGGCGGATGAGAGTTTTGCTTGCAAAAATGATTTTGATGAATCCGGATGTTTTACTGTTGGATGAACCAACAAACCACTTGGATTTACCATCTATTGAATGGCTCGAAAAATATTTACAACATTATCGTGGATCGGTAGTAATTGTTTCGCACGACCGGTATTTTCTTGACAGGATGGTTACTAAAATAGTAGAACTTTATCAGCAGGAACTACACTTTTACACTGGAAATTATTCTTATTATTTACAGGAAAAAGAACAGCGCATCGAACTGCAAAAACGGGCTTATGAAAACCAGCAGGATTATATCCGGCAACAGGAAAAATTTGTGGAACGTTTCAAAGCAAAAGCGTCAAAAGCAGCGCAGGCCCAGAGTATCATGAAACGCCTGGATAAAATTGAGCGTATCGAAAATACCGATTTGGAAAGGCCAAACATGCGAATCAATTTTACCATCGGCCATCAGCCAGGGAGAATTCTTTGCACATTAAAAAATGCCAGTAAAAGTTTTGGCAATGTGAAGATTGTCGAACATACCGGCGCAGAAATTAACCGTGGAGATAAGATTGGATTGATTGGTGCTAACGGAAAAGGGAAATCCACTTTACTCAGAATGGTTGCCGGAGCTGAGCCTTTCGAAGGACAAAGAATTGAAGGTCATAATGTAAAAGATGCATTTTATGCCCAGCATCAGTTGGAAGCATTGAATCTGGAACATACTGTTTTGGAAGAAATGAATTATTCAGGAAGTGGAAAAACAGAACTTGAATTAAGAACTTTATTAGGATGTTTTTTGTTCAGTGGAGATGATGTTGATAAGAAAATAAAAGTGTTGAGTGGCGGAGAAAAAGCACGTGTTGCTCTTGCAAAAACAATTGTAAGCAAAGCGAACTTTTTATTACTCGATGAACCCACGAACCATCTCGATATGCATTCAGTCGATCTGCTGATCGAAGCATTAAACAAATATGAAGGAAGTTATCTTCTCGTGAGTCACGATCGTTATTTTGTTAATAAAACTGCCAACAAAATCTGGGAAATCGAGAACTACGAGATCAAAGAATTTGTCGGCACTTATGATGAATGGGAGCGTTGGAAACAGGAAAGAAAAGCGATCGAAAACAGTAATTCCAAAAAGAAGGAATCAGTCTCAGAAAAAAAATCTGTTCCGATTGAAAAAAAATCCAGTCATCCTGAAAATCGCGAACAACAAAAAGAATTACAAAAAGTAAAAAAACAATTTCAACAGTTAGAAGAAAAAATCTCAAAGGCAACAGAAGAAAAAAAACAATTGGAGGCGAATCTTGCCTTACCGGAAATTTATTCAGACAATCAGAAATTCATTGAAGCAGAAAAAAAATACAATCAGAAACTGCATGAACTAACCGCTGCAAATTCAGAGTATGAAATCCTGTTTGAAAAACTTATGATGATGGAAGAAAACGCCAATTGAAATTCTCCTGTTTTAAAAAAATTATTCCATAACAACCCCTTTTATTTAAGATAAAAATCCCGGATTGCCTGGTTTTTTCTCGCACAATTTGTTAGTAAAAAAAATTAGATGCTTTCATAATTTTTTTTTAAATTTGTATTAATCCTGTCCAGATAAACTGATCTCGTAGTAAGGTTTTTTTCCAATCTTCCTTTCTAAAACGTTTAATAACTATTTTATTAATTTTAAAACTGTAGGTTATGAAAATTAACTCTGTAGAATTACACGACACATTTGTTGCGATTGGTATTATCTTATTATTTCTGGGAATCATGGCTGCAATTGCTTTTCTGACAGGAATGTAAGTTAAAAAAATTATTGATCATCATGGCACAGGTATTCCTGTGCCATTTTTGTTTTTTTTAAGGTTATCATTTTATCAAACCATTGTTCATAATGTTCATAAGTGCTATATTTTCTTAACCCCGTCCAATTTTTCTATCAGATATTTGCATCATAAAAAATTTTTTTGATGAGAATTGCAATAAATGGAATGGGCCGTATTGGCCGTCTCCTTTTTAGAAGATTAATTGAAAACAAACAATTTGAAATAGTAGCGGTTAATGATATTATGCCAGCAGAAAACCTTGCTTATCTTTTACAGTATGATTCGGTATACGGCACTTTTGCTGAAAAAATAAAAACAGATGGTAACTCACTTCTTTTGGCATCAAAAAAAGTTACTGCTCTTCGAAATGCAGATCCTTTGCAGCTTCCCTGGAAAGAATTAAATGTTGATATAGTGTTGGAGTGTTCAGGAAAATTTACTAACAAAGCAAACGCTTCAAAGCATTTAGCTGCAGGAGCAAAAAAAGTTTTATTGTCTACTACGGGTGCTGACGATATTCCTCTAATGGTTTATGGATTTAATCAAAATGCATCAACAGACAATATTGATATCTTGTCTCCTGCGGGCTGCATGACCAACTGCTCTGCCCATGTACTTTATATCTTGAATTCAATTGGAATAAAATCTGTACACATTAACATTCTGCATTCTTATACATCAAGACAGGCGCTTGTTGACATGCCTTATGATCAATTTCGCAGAGGCCGTGCAGCAGCAGAGTCCATCATTCCGGTTGCCATTGACTTGCATAAATCTTTGAACAGGCTAATGCCAGAGATCAAGGATAAAATCAATGTTTTTTCAACAAGAGTGCCGGTTGCCAATGGCGCCATGGCTTCTTTTACCATTCAATTAAAAAACAACACAACGGCCGGACAGATCAATCAATTATTTAAAACCGCCGCGCAAAATGGATACAAAGGGATTCTAGATTATACCGAAGAACCTCTGGTTTCTTTGGATATAAAAGGCAACACCCATTCATGCATTATTGATGGAACACAAACAGCTGTAATCGAAAATCATGCAAGAGTGGTTGCATGGTTTGATAATGAATATGGTTTTACCAGCCGTATGATCGACTGGTTGAATTATTGGAGGAGATAGAGAAAAACTTACTTCAGGTTTCCAAAAAATAAATAAGCCAAACATATTGAAGCAATAATTCCTACCAGGTCCGCGAGCAACATCGCTCCAATTGAATACCTGGTATTTTTAATTGAAACAGCTCCAAAATAAACTGCTACTACATAAAAAGTTGTATCTGAAGTTCCCTGCAAAATGGAAGATAAACTTCCCGCAAATGAATCAGATCCGTAAGTTGTCATCGTGTCGATCATCATTCCCCTGGCCGCGCTTCCACTCAACGGTCTTATCAAAGCAGTTGGCAATCCCGTAACAAATCTTGTATCAGTTCCGAAAGAAGTAAAGAAAGTTCTCATTCCATCAATAATCACTTCGAACGTGCCACTCGTGCGCAATAAACTAATCGCTACCAACATTCCGACAAGATATGGAATGATCTTTACAGCGATTTCAAAACCACCTTTTGCGCCTTCAATAAATGCATCAAAAATGTCAATATTTTTATACAATGCACCAAGAATAATCAAAAAGAAAAGTGATAGAATAAGTCCATTACTTAAAACTCCCGAAAAAGTTTGAACACCTGTGAAACTGAGTGACTTTAAATAAATAACCATCAAAGAAATAACGGCAGAAATTCCTAATATCCACAACAATATTACCGGCTGAAAAATATTTATTTTTTGTTTGAACGAAACGATCAGCATCGCTGCAATTGTTGCACAAAAAGTAGCAATCATACAGGGAATAAAAATATCAGTTGGATTAGATGCATTTAATGAAGCCCTGATGGCAATGATGCTTACAGGAATCAATGTAAGTCCTGAAGCATGCAAACACAAAAACATGATCTGCGAATTGGAAGCCGTTTCTTTGTGAGGATTTAATTCCTGCAAACTTTCCATGGCTTTAATTCCAAAGGGTGTCGCGGCATTATCAAGGCCTAATAAATTGGCAGAGAAATTCATCACCATATGTCCCATTGCCGGATGATTTTTTGGCAACTCAGGAAATAATTTTGAAAAGAACGGACCGATAATTTTTGATAAAAGCCTGATCCCTCCTGCCCTTTCAGCGATGCTCATAAATCCCATAAACAAAGCCATAATCCCAATTAAATTGATCGAAATATCCACGGCTGTTTTTGCTGTTGCAACTACGCCGTCAGCATGTTGTTCTTTATAAGAAACATAAGTGCCAGTGGCAGTCTTGCTGTATTTTGTTGTACCGTCGGTATAGGATTTCCCATTTTGTAACGCCGTTAAAACGGAAGCGGATAAAGCAGTTGTATCTAAAGGTTTCGTGCTGGAGGTATCTCCTGCCTTGCCCACAACCATGCGGCTGTAAATATTTGTATCTCCTTTTATAAAAATACATTGAAACGTTGCGGCCAGGAATGAGATAACAATAAAGGCCGCCCAAATTCTGCTTAATGCCATATACCAGGTTGAAAAAAAACTAAGATAAGGGATAATATGAAAATGAGAAAATATGAAAATGTGAAAGTGGGTACTGAACAAATAAATAACAATCCGCTAGTCATTGAATTTTTATTTTAAAAATATGGAAAACATAAAAAGCTTAACCGGGCTATCTAATTAATGAAGGATGAATTACCGTAAGTTTTTCTTCAAATAATGAGCTTGTTTCTAAAAATTCTCCGTCGGCGCAACAAATAATCGGAATTCCATGTAAAAAATAAAATCCATGATCTGTCTATGGTTTCCGACGGATAAGTTTCTTTAACCTCCCAATTCATTTTCTCATTTTGTAATTTTCACATTATTATCATTTACTTTGCTTCTTAAAAGTAAACAGGGTTCATGAAGAATTTCAATTTCAAAAAGATACTTCCGCATTTAATTGCCATTGCCATTTTTTTAATTGTAGCAGTGATCTACTGTAAACCTGCATTGCAGGGAAAAGTTGTACAACAATCGGATATTCAGGGCTGGCGGGGCATGGCGCAGCAGTCTTTTGAATTCAAAGACAAATACGGACACTTTCCTTTATGGACCAACAGTATGTTTAGCGGAATGCCAGCGTATCAGATTGCAATGGATCCGAGGACAAAAATTTCTGTCGGATATCTAACTTCTGTGTTGACTTTGGGATTGCCCATTCCAATCAGTTTTTTCTTTTTAGCATGTATCTGTTTTTATTTTTTGTGTTTGGTTGCCGGGGCAAATCCATGGGTCAGTATTCTTGGCGGATTAGCCTATGCATATTCAACTTTCGACCCTGTGATAATCTCTGTAGGACATAACACTCAAATGCTATCAATAGGATATGCGCCGGCTGTATTGGCGGGTTTGCTTCTATTATTTCGAAAAAAATATTTATTAGGATTTACGATCACTGCTTTGTTTTCATTTTTTCTGATCGCAGAAAATCATGTTCAGATCGTGTATTATACTTTAATAATTGCGATCATTATGACGATTGCCTTTTTCATAAAAAGTTACCGGGAAAAGCAATTGGTAAATGGTTTAAAAAGCGCTGGTTTCGGACTTTTAGCTGGAATAGTCGGGCTTGCATGTTGCGCAGTTTCAATGATGCCGACTTATGAATATGCAAAGGAAAGTATGCGTGGGGGGAAATCAGAATTGACACAGGATGTACAGGGAAATAAAACAAAAGGTGGCCTTGATAAAGATTATGCCTTTCGATATAGCCTGGGCTTTGGTGAAACATTTACTTTTATTGTTCCGGGTTTATATGGAGGAAGCAATGGTGGAGATGAATATAATACTTCATCGAAATTTGTTCAAAAATTTTCTGAACTAGGAATGCCAGAAGATCAGGCTTTGCAATATGAAAATCATTATTCTTATTGGGGCGACCAACCGACTACATCAGGGCCGGTCTATTTTGGTGCAATCATTTGTTTGCTTTTTATTTTTGGAATTGTTTATATAAAATCATGGTACAAATGGTGGTTGATCGCTGCAAGCATTTTTGGTTTATTTCTTGCATATGGTGCCAATCTTAAGGGCTTCAATTATTTCCTGTTTGATTATCTGCCATTCTACAGTAAGTTTCGGGCCCCCACAATGGCATTAGTAATTCCACAATTGTGTTTTTCGTTAATGGCTGTTCTCACATTAACTAAATTTATTTCACCCGAAACTGATGTCGATAAAACAAAGAAAAAATTAAAAACCACAGCGATTATCACTGGAATTATTTTGGCTTTACTTGCTGTGTTTTATATGACTGCATCTTTCACAGGTCAAAACGATAAAGGATTAAGAGAGAACATCAAGCAAAGCATGATGCATGTTCCTCCTGGGCAACAGGCACCGCCACAATTAGAGCAACAGGCAGACCAAATGAGCCATGAGATTATTTCTGCATTACAATCAGACAGAAAAAGTTTGATGGGCAGCGATTTATTAAGATCATTTATTTTAATTGCCGTCGCAGTTTTTTTAATGGCGTTTTATTTAAAGAAAAAAGTTTCCGCTACAATTGTCGTTGCTGCATTGATTGTTCTTTCAGCATATGATCTTCTAGGCGTTGCATTGCGATATTTGAACACAGAAAAATTTGTGGAGCCTGAAGATTTTGAATCGGTATTTATACCTTCTCCTGCAGTAGCGCAGATCCTGAAAGATCCCAATCATGCTAACTTCAGGGTGTTTAACACAACTGTGGATACCTTCAATGATGCGACTACGGCTTATAATCTGAATACAATAGGAGGTTATCACCCCGCAAAACTGGATTTGTATAATGACATCATTACACGGCAATTGAGCAAAGGAAACATGGAAGTATTGAACATGTTGAACACCAAATACTTTATTGTGCCTGATCCTCAATCAGGAAAGCCGGTTGCACAATTAAATCCGAATGCATTTGGAAATTGCTGGTTAGTAAAAGGAATCAAATTTGTTGAAAACGCAGACCAGGAAATGGCTGCCCTGGACAATACCAATTTGAAAGATACAGCAGTTGTAGAAAATAAATTCAAATCACAAATCACGCAAGAACCAAAATATGATTCTGTTGCCACCATCCAGCTTGTTCAAAATTTAAATGATTTAATTGATTATAAATTCACAGCACCAACTCCGCAATTTGCTGTATTCAGCGAGGTATATTATCCAAAAGGCTGGAATGTATTTATTGATGGAACGAAAGCAGATTATGTAAAAACAGATTACGTTTTGCGTGGCATGTATATTCCTGCCGGAAATCACACAATTGAGTTCCGCTTTCAGCCAAAATCGTTTACTACCGGACGTTTGATCAGTATTATCGCTAACATTTTAGTTGCTTTATTATTGATTGCAACGATTGTTTATTATGCAACTAGAAAGAAAAAACCGGATGCTCATTTGTTGTAAAAATGGTTAGCAGTTTTTATAAGACTTTATAAAAGTGCGGTTGCGCATTTATGATGGTTGGAGAAAGTCTGGCGATCTTACAAACATTTACTGCATAATTTTTTACCTGGCTAAAGGAATATTTCTTTGAAGAAAATATTTTAAAAATTAATGTTCCTATAAAAAAAACGGGTATTTCAAAAGTGTAAACACTTAGAATAAAAACAAACCACCCAACGCCAAATTCTTTTCTGATCCTTACTAAATTTGATAACATAATCTGAAGCCCTTTTCTGTCAAATAAATTCATGTATCCTTTACCAGAAGAGCCAAAAGTTTCATTTGAAGTTTCTCCCTGCAAATGGATAATATTAACATCTCCATAAATACATAATTTTCCGGCTTTCTTTAACCGGCTGCACCATTCAGCTTCTTCTGCATACAGAAAAAAATCTTCATCCATTAATCCTGCCTTTTGAATCGCAGGCTTCTTTACCATCAGAAAAGCTCCATTGATCCAATCAACTTCAACGACCCCCGAAGCATCAGGAACATTTGGTCTTTTTACATTCAAAATATTGGCAAAAGATTTTAATACATTTCCTATGAAAGGCAACGGCAGCAAGTAATTAAGTCCTCCTTTCATCGCATAATTTCCTGAGATTTGCGGGCTACGATCCGGATTTAATAATTGAACACCACAGGCAACATATTCTGAAAAGTGAAAATCATTGAAGCACTTTTCAATAGCATTATTTTTAATAATTGTATCGCCGTTTAAAAGTAAAACAACATTTGAATTCGATTGTCTAATTCCTTCATTATTGGCTCTTGCAAAACCGGAATTATAATTCATTTCTATCCAAATAATTTTGGGAAACAACCCGAGAATTCTCTCTTTGCTTCCATCTTTAGAATCATTATCAACAACAATTATTTCAAAATTGAAAGAAGAATTTTGCTCATAAATTGATTGGATACAATTGGAAATTAATTGGGCACTTTTATAATTAATAATGATGATGGAAAGTTCAGGCATTTGTATTTTTTATTTTTCAATCAACTTTTCGGCTGACAACTACAATATTAATCGGCTGACAACTACAATATTAAAAAACATTATTTTTACCACTGCTTATATTTTTTAAATTAAAAAATGAAACCAACTATAAGTGTTGTCATACCCTGTTTCAATGATGGTCTTTACCTCGAAGAAACAATTTCAAAAGTTAAACTTCAAACTTTTACAGACTTTGAAATAATTATAGTTGATGACGGATCTAATGATCAACATACGCTTGACGTTTTAGAAAAATTGCAAAAACGTGAAGATCTAATCGTCTTTCATATACCAAATCAACGAATGTCAGCAGCAAGGAATTACGGTATTGAAAGAGCAAATGCAGATTTGATTGTAACGCTTGATGCAGACGATTATTTTGACAAAACATTTTTTCAGAAAGCGCTGGATATTTTGAATAATGAGAAAAATACTGCTGTGGTTTCATGTTATATCAGAAATTTTGGATTAAATAAAAAGCTCTTTAAACCAAGAGGTGGAACTATCAAAAACTTCTTATTCTCCAATCAATGTGCTATGTGTGCGATGTTTAGAAAATCTGTCTGGATTGAGGTTGGGAAATTGGATGAGCAGATGAAATTAGGTTATGAGGATTGGGAATTTTTTATTCGTGTTACTGCCAAAGGATATTTAGTAAAAATCATTCCGGCGGCTCTGTTTTATTATCGTCAAACAAAAAAATCAACCTTAAAAAACGATACAATTCCTAATGAAAAAGAAATTGTAAATTATATACTTCAAAAACATCAGGACCTTTATAAAGCGCAACTTGCAGAATTAATTATTAAAAAGCAGGTATTATATACTGAGTCGCGCATTTCCTGGCAAAATATAAAAAAGATGATTTTGAATAGATTGCGATCTAAATATAAATAAACTAAGAATATTTATGTCTGTGAATCATCAAAGTTTTAAACATTAAAAATTTTGAAACAAATCCATTTTTTAAAGTTTTATAAGAAACGTTTTTTTGCGCTTCAATGATGTGCTCTAATGGTAAAATTATTTCTTCCCGCCTAATTCCAATTTTCAGAAGATCATTTATCGATTTCACTTTATGATTCCTGATTAATCTCCAAAAATAATCGAATACAAAGATTTTTCTAAAAACCTTTAAAGGTCTCTTTTCAGCATAAAGAATATTTTCTCTCAACATGATCTCCGGATTTTCATGGCAGAAAACAGTGGTTTGACCACCATGCATTCCAATGGTAATTAAATGATCATCAATAAAGGAATATTCAATCCCGCTTTCAATAATCCTTACAAAGTAATCTACGTCAACAAGCCAGATGAATCGTTCATCAAATCGGGTTTTTATTTTTTTTGAAATCATCACGTTGCTGGGAGGCCCGATAACAAAATCATCAATAAGAATATCTATATTTCCTTTTAGATCATTAATAATTTTTTGATTCCGCGGTACGTTCGGAACAAGTGTCCCATTATCATACATTGGCGTATTTCGCGAAAAAACAAATGAAACATTTTTATTCTTTCTGAATTCATTTAAATAGGAATCTATCGATGATGCTTTTGCAAAATAATCATCCTGATGGATTAGCATAATGTACTCGCCGGAAGCCTGATCCAAAGCGAAGTTCCAGTTTTTGGGAGATCCTAACGACGGCCGATGTTTGAAATAACGAATCCGCAATTCATCTTTATACTGTTCACACAGATCTGCAATTTCAGATTGAATGGAATCATCAGAAACAATTACTTCAATATTTTCATAATCCTGCATCACAATGGAATCAAATAATCTCTTCACATAATCAAAATGATTATAGACAGGAATGCAAATAGAAACTTTAGGATTATTGATTTCCATTTTTTAAAGCAAAAATATTTAATTGAACATCATAAGTGTCAATAATTTTTCTATCGTAAAAAGGCCGTGAATAAACGTTTTCAGCTTCTTTAATATACCATCTAAAATTTTCTTCTGTTAAAATATTGAGGATGGTATTCAGCTTATCCATTTCATGATAATAACCATGATATTCAACAAACATTTTTTCAACATTCACCAAACGGCTTTTTATATCAAGAAGAACTTCGTATTCCGCACCTTCAATATCAATCTTTAAAAAATCAACTTTTTGATCTAAATAATCTTTCAGACGAATCGCAGAAACTTTTACTTTGTTCCCGCCGGTATTGATTGCATGGACAGAACTTGCCATGCTATTTGATTCATAAAATTCCAAATCTGCCGTATTGATCCAAACAGCCTTTTTATGTAACTCAATATCATGAAATCCCCATGAATCAATATTTTCTTTCGCCACTCGGAAATTTTCCGAATCAGGCTCAAAAACAATAATTTTTGATTGAGGATAATTTAATTTAAAAAACAAGGCACTAATTCCAATGTAGCCACCACAATCAATTATTAATGGAGCAGGATTTTTTGTTTCAAACAAATAAATTTCATCGACAAAAATTTCTTTTATCGCATGAAGAAAAGAAAGAGGATCAGTAAAAGCAACATTTATTCCTTTCTTGTATTTGTGAATATATTTTTTACCCTTGCTTGTATGTTTATAAAATTTTTCCTGCGCCCAGCTCATATTAAACCGGGCATATTTACTCGTTACTGCACACTTTGCTTTTTTAAAAAGGCTATTGATAATTTTACCCGGCATTATTAAATTTCTTAGATTTTTAGCTAAGATCCTTCTTAATTTTTTTCAAAAATAACTCTAATCCTTTCTTTTTACTTTCATCTAATTCAAAACTGATACAATCTGAATAATAATGTTTCAGATCGAAGGCTTTATAAGGATTTTCTTTTATCACTTCATCAATTTTATTGATTCCAAATGCATTTGCTTGATTGAAACTCTGGATAAAATTTTCATTCAACTTTTTATTGCTGATCCATGCTGCAAACACAAATGGCAGGTCTGTAAAATTTTTCCACTCTGATCCCAAATCATAAATGTAAGGAGAAATTTTTCTTTGCTGTAGTGCCCGATCGCCAATGACAAGCCCCGCTGTTGTTCCTAAAATTTTCGATTGATAATTTTCTGATGTTTCTTCAAATACTACATTTATTTTCCAATATTGTTTGATTAAAACTTTTAGAAGAGCCACAGAAGTACGGCTTTGATAATCCAATAAAATTGTTTCAATCTTATTCATTGGCACATCACTGAATAGACACACACTTGCTACTCTGCCAACACTACCGATACAATAATCCGAAATAAGATAATAGTCATTCAATTCAGGAATAATCGCCACAGGAACCAATCCAACATCAATTTCATCTTCTAATAACATCCCCGCAATCTTTGATGGGTAATCAATGATAAGATCAACATCGTCTTTCATCAAACGATTTTCAAATCCATAGATCAAGGGTTTTGTATTCAAATAACTCACTGCTCCAGCCCTAACTTTTTTCTGCACTGTTTACTTTAATTTTGCGGCAAATTTAAGTGTGAATGAGCAATGGTGAATGCGAATCTTAAAAAATAGAAATTTTGAAACATGATTTGTTAATCAATACAACACAACCAAGCAATAACAACAAATAATCCAATGCAACTTCAACCTCTCACTGCCATTTCCCCTATTGATGGACGCTATCGTAATCAACTTCAACATCTCGATGAATATTTTTCTGAATTCGCTTTGATAAAGTATCGTGTAAAAGTTGAAGTGCAATATTTTCTTTTTCTTTCACAAAAAAAGTTTTTCAAAGTTCCTGCACAATTAAAAAAGCAATTGCTCAATATAGAAAAAGAATTTTCAGTTACTGATGCAGAAAAAATAAAGGCAACAGAAAAAATTACTAATCATGATGTAAAAGCTGTTGAATATTTTTTGAAAGAAAAGCTACAATCCTTTGGCAGTGCAGAACTACAGGAATGGATTCATTTTGGATTAACGTCGCAGGATATTAATAATACTGCTATTCCCATGATGTGGAAAGATGGAATCGAACACGAATATTTGCCCGCTGTTATCAATCTTGAGCATACGCTTCATAATCTCGCTGAGGAATGGAAAGATATTCCGATGCTCGCCAGAACGCACGGTCAGCCTGCTTCTCCGACGATTCTTGGAAAAGAAATAATGGTTTTTGTAGAAAGAATAGAAAGCCAGGTTCAGCAGTTTAGTTATATTCCATTCACAGGAAAATTTGGCGGTGCTACCGGCAATTTCAATGCTCATTACGTAGCCTTTCCAAAAACAAACTGGGTTGATATTGCAAATGAATTTTTGGAAGAGAAATTAGGAATTCAAAGACAACAATATACTACTCAAATAGAGCATTATGATTTATTAGCATCTCATTTTGATGCAATAAAACGAATCAATACGATTTTAATTGATTTTTGCCGTGATTTGTGGACTTACATCAGCATGGATTATTTTAAACAAAAAACAAAAGCGGGCGAGATAGGAAGCAGCGCGATGCCTCATAAAGTCAATCCTATAGATTTTGAAAATGCAGAAGGAAATTTGGGAATCGCAAATGCATTACTAGAACATCTTTCAGCAAAACTGCCTATATCCAGATTGCAAAGAGATTTAACTGATTCAACTGTAATCAGAAACATAGGAGTTCCAATTGCACAAACGCTCCTTTCAATCCTTTCCCTTGAAAAAGGAATTAGCAAATTGATTTTGAATGAAGAAAAATTACATACAGATTTAGATAACAACTGGGCTGTTGTTGCAGAAGCCATTCAAACGATTTTACGAAGAGAAAATTATCCAAAGCCGTACGAAGCATTGAAAGAACTAACAAGAGGAAAAGAATCAATTGATAAAAAAGCGATTCATACTTTTATTGATTCTTTAAAAATTTCTGCTGCTTTGAAAAAGGAATTAAAAGCAGTAACGCCGTTTAATTATACAGGATTTTGAAACTTGTAAAAAGAAAGTATTTTGGGTTAAAAACATCATCTTACTAAATGATGAAAAAAAAATTATTTCTTTTTTTTCTGTTTTTTACCAACTCAATTTTTGCCCAAATCATTGTTTTGGCGTTTCACAATGGGGAACAATAAGCCGTTTTGAATTCAGTATTTACAATTGCTTTGATGCATGGATTTTTTATACAAAGAATCCCGCTGTTTGTTGGGATGGAACTTTTAAAGGCAATCAACAGAATCCGGATGTTTATATCTATACTGTAAAAGCAACAATGACTTGTGGCAAAATAGATAAGAAAGGAACAGTTAATTTATTAAGATAATTCTTATTTATGAATCTCACTTGTAAAATGAAATTCAATATCAGGATTATTCGTTCGTTCTGTATTTAAAAACCATTCGCTTTGGGCGAGATAAACCAATAAGCCATCCTTATCGCGGGCAATATTTCCTGATTTGAATTTGATGAATTCTTCCAACTTTTTCGGATCTTTAGAAGTAATCCAACAAGCTTTATAATATGGAAGTGAATTTAGCTGAACTGATGCTCCATATTCATGCAAAAGACGATATTGAATTACTTCAAATTGCAATTCTCCGACACACCCAATAATCTTTTTATTACCTCCAAACTGCGTAAATAATTGCGCAACTCCTTCATCTGTTAACTGCAGTAAGCCTTTCTCCAATTGCTTTGTTTTCATTGGATCTTTGTTCACCACTTCTTTAAAAATCTCCGGAGAAAAAGAAGGAATCCCTGTGAAATAAAAATTTTCTCCTTCTGTAAGTGTATCACCAATTTTAAAATTTCCTGTGTCAAATAAACCAACCACATCGCCCGGATAAGCACTCTCAATAATGTCTTTATCTCTTGCTAAAAAAGTATATGGATTGCTGAACCGGACATTCTTGTCCAAACGTACATGATGAAAATATTTGTTCCGCTCAAACTTACCGGCACATACTCTTAAAAATGCAATTCTATCCCGGTGACGCGGATCAAGATTGGCGTGAATTTTAAAAACAAATCCACTGAATTTATTTTCCTCTGGCTCTACAACCCTTGTCGTTACTGCCCTTTCCTGAGGCAGAGGTGCAATTTGTATAAATGTTTCCAGCAATTCTTTTACACCGAAGTTATTAATCGCACTTCCAAAAAATACCGGTGCAATTTTTCCTTCCAGGTAAGGCTGACGTTCAAAATCCTCATAAACGCCTTCAATTAATTCTACATCTTCTCTCAAACGCGCGGCATCTTTTGCACCTAATTTTTGTTCTACAATTTCATCGTTAATATTTTCAATCGGAAGATCTTCTGCCGAAATTTTCTGATTGGGAGTAAATAACAAAAGGCTTTTCTCAAATAGATTATAAACGCCTTTAAATTCCTTTCCCATTCCGATTGGCCAGCTTAACGGATGTAATTGAATATTTAATTCTGATTCTATTTCATCCAAAAGATCAAATGGATTTTTTCCATCCCGGTCTAATTTATTCACAAAGACGATTACAGGAGTATCACGCATTCTGCACACTTCCATCAATCTTTTTGTTTGCTCTTCTACGCCTTTCACAGAATCAATCACCAAAACAACGCTGTCAACAGCTGTTAAAGTCCGGTAAGTATCTTCGGCAAAGTCTTTATGGCCGGGTGTATCCAGCAAGTTTACCAAAATGTCTTTGTATTCAAAGCTCATCACGGAAGTGGCAACGGAAATTCCACGCTGCCTTTCAATATCCATGAAATCGGAAGTAGCATGTTTTTTAATTTTATTACTTTTCACCGCACCGGCAGTTTGAATGGCACCGCCAAACAATAAGAATTTTTCTGTGAGTGTTGTTTTCCCGGCATCCGGGTGAGAAATGATTGCAAATGTTCTGCGCTTCTTTATTTCGTTTGCCAGTTTTGTATTTACTTCCGCCTGCATTATTCACTTTAAAAATTTTCGGCTGCGAAGGTAAGCTAAATGGCTAAAGTGATCATATGATAACGTAGTAATTAACGAATCATAAAATCCAAAATTCACTGATTTTCAATAATATCAGTAAACGAATAAATATTTCAAATTCTTGTTTTCAAATTACAGGTGTCCTATCTAATGATCATAGCAGTTAAAGCATTCACATCTACTAATGTGAAAATAGCACTTATTTAATTAATGTATTTTTGCAAATACCAAAAAAATATTTATGGATTTCACTTTTTCGGAAGAGCAATTAATGATCAGACAGGCTGCACGCGATTTTGCCATTACTGAATGTTTACCTGGGGTTATTGAGCGCGATGAACACCAAAAATTTCCTTATGAACAGGTGATGAAACTTGCAGATTTGGGATTTCTTGGAATGATGGTTCCTCCTGAATATGGCGGTGCCGGACTGGATACGATCAGCTATGTTTTAGCGATGGAGGAAATTAGTAAGGTGGATGCAAGTACAAGCGTTTGCATGAGTGTTAACAATAGTTTGGTTTGTTACGGGTTGGAAGCTTTTGGGACAGAAGAGCAAAAGAAAAAATATTTAACGCCTCTTGCACAGGGGAAAAAAGATAATGAATTATATATTGGTGCATTTTTATTAAGCGAGCCCGAAGCCGGTAGTGACGCCACCTCACAAAGAACAATCGCTGAAGAAAAAGATGATCATTATGTGATCAATGGTGTAAAAAACTGGATTACCAATGGAAATTCAGCCTCCGTTTATTTGGTCATTGCGCAAACTCATCCTGGAAAAGGAAGCCACGGAATTAATGTTTTTATTGTTGAAAAAAACTGGCCTGGTGTGAAGGTGGGAGCCAAGGAAAATAAGTTAGGTATTCGCGGGAGTGATACTCACAGTATTTCATTTACAGACGTAATAGTTCCAAAAGAAAACAGAATTGGTGAGGATGGATTTGGTTTCAAATTCGCAATGAAAACTTTATCCGGCGGAAGAATCGGAATTGCTTCCCAAGCGCTGGGATTGGCTTCCGGTGCAATGGAAAGAGCAATCGCTTATTCAAAAGAAAGAAAAGCATTTGGTACAGAAATAAAAAATCACCAGATCATTCAGTTTAAGATCGCTGATATGGCTACAAGAATTGATGCGGCACGGATGCTTTGTCTTCATGCCGCATGGCAAAAAGATACTGGTCAGGATTATACAGAAAGCGGGGCAATGGCAAAAGTATTTGCCAGCGAAACAGCGATGTGGACTACAACAGAAGCGGTTCAGATTCATGGTGGTTATGGTTATGTAAAAGAATATCATGTGGAAAGAATGATGCGTGATGCCAAGATTACACAGATCTATGAAGGCACAAGTGAAGTACAAAGAATTGTCATCAGTAGGGGCATTTTGAAGTAATTTTTTAATTAGCTGATGTGATAATGAAAAAATGCAATAATTAAGGTGAGTCACATTCACCCCTTTTCCAAGAATTTAAATAATTCAATAATTAAATAACAAAATTGCCGGTAAATTCACAATTATATGAAGAAATTTCTTCGGAGTTGCAACAAAAAAATGTAACGCTTATTGCGGTTTCAAAAACAAAACCTGTTGAAGATATTTTTGACCTATATGAACTTGGACAAAGAGATTTTGGAGAAAATTATGTTCAGGAACTGATTGAGAAATATCGGCGACTTCCCAAAGATATCCGCTGGCATTTTATCGGCCATCTTCAATCGAATAAAGTAAAATTAATTGCGCCATTTGTGCATTTGATTCATAGCGTTGATAGTGAAAAATTGCTGAAAGAAATTAGCAAAGAAGCAAAAAAAAATAATCGCATTATCGATTGTCTTTTGGAAGTTTATATTGCAAAAGAAGAAACGAAATTTGGGTTGGATGCAAGAGAAATAGAAGAAATAATAATACGAGTTTCCGGCAAGAACAACAAGAATAATGCGAATTCACAGGATGAAAACCCGTTTCAAAATATTTGTATAAAAGGATTGATGGGAATGGCTTCGTTTACAGACAACAAAGAAATTGTACGACGAGAATTTCATTTTTTAAAATCTCTTTTTGATAAGCTAAAAACTAAAAACTCCGAACTACAAACTATCTCAATGGGTATGAGTGCCGATTATAAAATGGCAATTGAAGAAGAAAGCAACATGGTAAGAATCGGGAGTTTGCTTTTTGGAAAAAGAAAGCCGAAAGGAGAATAAAATTTTAAAAAACTATTTAACATTTATAAACCCAAATATTTTTATCTTATAGTTAAATTTGAACAATAAAAAATATTTCTTTGGAAGCACATGCAATAAATCACGAGTTTGAAGCAGAAAAAAACAGGAAAGCTTTGATGTACACACTCATCATCTGCGGATTGTTTTTATTGATTGCTATTTTTTATACATGGCCGTTGCAGGTACCACCAACTCCAACCGTGATGGATTTGATTGACATAAATCTAGGAAACGAACAGGAAGGAATGGGCGACGTTCAGCCACTTGTAAAAGGCGATCGTGCTCCTGATAATCAAAGCGTCGCTTCTCATCACACGGCTACCCATAAAGTTGCCGAAGAGCCTTCTCAAAATGTCAAAGCCGACGAAAATAATAATGATCTATCCGCTGCTCCTGTTGTAAAAACTGAAAAGAAGGTGGAGAAAGCAAAAATTGAAAATAAAGAGACAAGCCTAAAGCCTTCCAAAAATATTAACCCTTCACCGGTTGTAAATCCAAATCCGGCACCGCCAAAACCCAAAATTCCTTTATACAAAGGGGGTACAGGAAATGGAGGAAATGGTGCTACTGAAGATAATGGTTACAGAAACCAGGGTTACAAGCCGGGAAATGGCGATGCAGGAAGCCCTGATGGAAAACCTGATGCTTATGGAAATTCTCCCGGAGGGAAAAGTGGTTTTAGCGTAGTTCGGGGACTTTCAGGAAGAAGGCCAATTCATTTTCCTGATATGCAGGGCGACTTCAATGAAAATGCAAAAGTTTATGTAGATATAAAGGTAAATGCCTCAGGAATCGTCACCAGCGCGTCTATTGCTAAAGGAACAACCACTTCCAATTCAACTTTGCGCAACATCGCTATAGAAAAAGCGAAGCAATTAAAATTTCCTGCAGCAGAAAGTAATATTGAAACCGGAACCATCCTCTTTAATTTTGTATTGAAAAGTTAGATCTTTTCTAATCAACTTTGGGTTTCAATTTAGATTTTGCATTAAAAAATACAAATCCTCATTATTTGTTTCTTTACTGCGTTAGTGTAAATTGTGCGTTGTTATGTCATCTAAATTTCCGGAAATCAGAACTGTAAATGTAACCAGGTATGTAACGCCTCTGCGTGAAGGCGGTTCATTGCCTGCCATTGCAGAAGCAGATGATGGTTTTTTTTATGTAATAAAATTTCGCGGAGCAGGGCAGGGAAAAAAAGCTTTGATCGCTGAATTGATTGGAGCAGAAATTGCCCGGACTCTGGGATTAAAAGTTCCGGAAATTGTAGTTGCAAATCTGGATGAAGCGTTTGGGCGCACTGAACCGGATGAAGAAATTCAGGATCTGCTGAAGGCCAGTATCGGCCTTAATGTGGGGTTGCATTACCTATCCGGGTCAATCACTTTTGATCCTGCTGTTTCCATCATTGATCCGAAACTTGCATCCAAAATTGTTTGGCTTGATTGCCTGCTGACAAATGTGGATCGCACTTCACGAAACACAAATATGTTAATTTGGTATAAAGAATTGTGGCTCATAGATTTTGGCGCTGCACTTTACTTTCATCACTCATGGAACAACTGGAAAGAGCAGGCAGCAAAACCCTTCTTCCTGGTGAAAGATCATGTCCTGTTGCCTTACGCTTCTGACTTAGACGAGGTAGATAAAGAGATGAAAACGATACTTTCAAAAGATTTGATTCAAAATATAGTTTCTGTAATTCCTGAGGAATGGCTGCAAAATGAGCCTGAATTTCGATCTACAGATGAACACCGCCAGGCATATATTGAATTCTTAGAAACAAGAATTGCTCATTCAGAAATTTTTGTAAACGAAGCAAAAAATGCAAGAGAAAAAATTATTTGAATACGCAGTAATCCGCATTGTACCTCGCGTTGAACGCGAAGAATTCGTAAATGCAGGAGTCATCTTGTATTGTCGGGAACAAAAATATTTACAAACACTTTACCAATTAAATGTAAAAAGGATCAGCAATTTGTCCAACAATATAGATATTGAAGAACTTGAAAATCATCTGAAAATTTTTGACCTAATTAGTAAAGGTGGAAGTGATTCCGGACCAATTGGTAAACTTCCCATTGCGGAAAGATTCCGGTGGTTAACTGCAACAAGAAGCACAATCGTACAAACTTCAAAAGTTCATCCTGGTTTTTGTGATGATGCGGACGAAACATTAAATAAGCTTTTTCATCAATTAGTTTTATAAAAATTATTTCTTTTTTGAGATCACATTTTGATTAAAATTTATAGATTTCAGCAAGGCGGTATTTTTTTTATATCGTAAATTTGCAGGAGAATTAATTATGAATACAACAGCACCATTTAAGATTGAATCAGATCAGGCGGAAATGCTGATTGATGACGAAAACAGTTACCAACTCATTGTTTGGAATGACGAGGTAAATACGTTTGAATGGGTGATAGATACGTTAATCCAAGTTTGCGGACACACATCAGAGCAGGCAGAACAATCGGCTATGATCATCCATACGAAAGGAAAATATGCAGTGAAAGAAGGTTCATTCAACATATTAAAACCAATGTGCGATGCAATTACTGAACGCGGCATTGGCGCTACAGTAGAAGAACTTTCCCGGAGATAATTCGATCAACATTTTTTATTTTCAATTTTCAAAGTTTGGAGGAAAAAGCCATTTATGATTTTCCGGATGTAAATTCCTCTGATGAAAATGGTCTTATAGCTATTGGCGGAAATCTGTCTTTCGGCACTTTAATAAATGCCTATAAAAAAGGAATTTTTCCGTGGTATAACCCGGGAGAAATTATTCAATGGTTTTCGCCCGATCCACGTTTTGTTCTCTTTCCTAAAAAATTAAAAATAAGTCACAGTATGAGGAATGTGATCAACAAACATCTCTTCAAATTCTCTGTTGACAAGGCTTTTACCAATGTCATTCAAAATTGCCGCAAAGCAAAAAGAACTGATCAGGACGGAACCTGGATCTCTGATGAAATTGAAATGGCTTATGAAGAATTATTTAAAAAAGGATTTGCCCACAGCGCTGAAGCCTGGCAGGATAATCAATTGGTTGGCGGGCTTTATGGCGTCCTGATCGGAAAAGTTTTTTTCGGTGAAAGTATGTTTGCCAATAAAAGCAATGCAAGCAAATTTGCTTTTATTAACTGGATAGAGGTTTTGCAAAAAAACGGAATTGAATTAATTGATTGCCAGGTTTACACACCCCATCTTGAAAGCCTTGGAGCAGAATTTATTTCAAGAGATAAATTTAACGATTTACTGAAAAGATTGATCCATTAAAAGCCTGTTGTAGATTTTCTGCAACCGGGAACCGAACTTTTTTATCAGGAAATCTTTCAGCATATTGATAGATCATTCCCCGGATATAATCATTTTCAACATAAGGAGTAAGGCAATTTTTCAAATCATCAATGCGGTTAATTTTTATTTCTGAAGGCAAATATCCCATTCCGTAAAATCTTCCTTTCTCAATCAAAATACAACTTTGCTGATGTGTCTTTAATCCATAATCTATTAAAGCAAAAGTCGGCAATTCTGCTTCCAGCGATTTAATACAATTTGAAACTCTCGCATTATAATCTTCGACAGATTCTTTTCTTTCACAAGCGCCATTACATTTATTTTCAAGAAAAGACTGACATTGAATATTTGCAGATTGTAGAAAACAAAGTTTTGGGCAAAGAGAAAATTCGGCCACCAGTTTTCTTAACAATGAATAACCTTCTGCAAGTAGATTAAAAGTGTACAATGCTTTTAAATTCTTTTTCTTTTTCTCAATAAATAATCTGAGATAACCGTTGCTGTCTTCGAACCAATACATTCCATACGTCTGCTGAAACCGTTTCTGACTCCGGTTTTGCTCTGGCCAAAGATTTCTAATCTCAATACTTTCTAAAATAAAAGCCATCAGTTCTGTAGCAGTTACATGATATGAAACACGATAGATCTTTTTTAAAAATTCCTGCTTCTGTTTGTTTGGTTTATTGTTTGAAAAATGACTGTTGACTCTCTTGCATAAATTTTTTGCTTTGCCCACATAAATCACTTTTCCCTTTTTATCATGGAAATAATAAACACCAGGTTGAGAAGGAATTTCTTTTATCTTAGAAGAAGAAATATTAGGTGGAAGAAATTGTTCTTTACTGTTAGATTTCAACATCGTTTGTGAATGGCCGTTAGTATCACGTTCCAACAATATATGAAACAGTTTTACCGTAGCTTCTGCATCTCCTTTCGCACGATGCCTTGCTTCGATTTCAATTCCCAGGTGGTTGCAAATTTTTTCCAAACCATATCCTCTCAATCCCGGAATGATTTGCCTTCCGAGACGAATCGTGCATATTTTTTTACAATTTAAATCGTAACCACATTGCCGCAAATGGTGTCTGATAAAAGAATAATCAAAATTGACATTGTGAGCCACAAAAACTTTGTCGCATAATAATTCATACAATTCGTCCGCGATACTTTTGAAATCTCTTTCAAATTCCACCATTTCATTGGTGATGCCCGTAAGAGATTCTATAAATCTGGGAATCGTATAATAAGGATTTAATAGAGTATGAAACTCTTTAACAACGCGGGTTCCATCGGAAATAAAGACCGCAATTTCGGTAATTCCGTTGGCAGCGGCATATCCACCGGTGGTTTCAATATCAACAATCGCGTATAACAAAGGGTCAAAAATTATTTTACTAATGGGATTAGCAAGTTATAATAATTGACGCAAAAAAATAAAAGATTTTTCCTCCATTTTTAAAAATAAACCAGTTTGTTATATAAAGTTTAGATCAATGAAATTGAGAATGCTAAAGCATGTTTGTACATTTGCAGGCTATAAATTTTTTATAATAACAATGGAATTAAGTAAGAACTATATCCCGGATGATGTGGAAGAAAAGTGGTACAAACACTGGATGAAAAAAAATTATTTTAAAAGCAAGCCTGACAACAGAACGCCTTTTACAATAGTAATTCCGCCACCGAATGTTACCGGAGTGCTACACATGGGCCATACGCTTAATGAAACAGTGCAGGATATTTTAATCAGAAAAGCAAGAATGAGTGGATTTAATGCATGTTGGGTTCCGGGCAGCGATCATGCTTCTATCGCTACCGAAGCGAAAGTAGTAGACATGCTGAAACGTGAAAAAGGGATTGATAAAAACAATTTATCAAGGGAAGAGTTCTTGAAGTATGCTTTTGAATGGAAAGAAAAATATGGGAATATTATTTACAGCCAGATTGCAAAATTAGGCTGTAGCGTTGACTGGGACAGAACTACATTTACAATGGATGATCATTATTACAAGGCGGTGATCAAAGTATTTGTTGACCTGTATAAAAAAGGATTGATCTATCGGGGTGCAAGAATGATTAATTGGGATCCAGCAGCAAAGACCGCGTTGAGCGATGAAGAAGTGGAATATAAAGACGTGACGGGCAAATTGTATTATGTGAAATATAAGATAGCAATAGGCGACCAACAGCAGACCACTGATGAGCAGAATAATTTCATTGTGATTGCTACACAAAGGCCGGAAACGATTATGGGGGACGTGGCGGTTTGTGCCAATCCAAATGATGAGCGTTACAAAAATTTACAAGGGAAAAAAGTAATTGTTCCATTGATCAACAAAGAAGTGCCAGTGATCTTTGATGATTATGTGGATCAGCATTTTGGAACCGGGATTTTAAAAATTACTCCGGCCCATGATATCAATGATTTTAATATTGGTTTGAAATTCAACCTACCTGTTGTTGATACTTTAACTGAAGAGGGAACCTTGAGCGAAGCTGCACAAATTTTTATTGGGGAAGATCGTTTTGTTGCAAGAAAAAAAATCGTGGAAGAATTACGAGAGAAAGGTTTGTTGGTAAAAGAAGAAGAATATAGCACAAGGCTTGGTTACAGTCAACGGACAAACGTTGTTGCAGAACCAAAAATTTCTACTCAATGGTTTGTGAAGATGAAAGACCTTGCTCAGCCTGCATTAGAGCAAGTTACTTCCGGAAATATTGAGATTCATCCGAATGAAAAATTTAATGCCACTTATAAATACTGGTTGGAAAATGTAAAGGATTGGTGCATTAGCCGGCAACTTTGGTGGGGACAACAAATTCCGGCATGGTATGATGAAGAGGGAAGATTTGTGGTTGCAGAAACAGAAGACGAAGCAAAAGAAATCTTCAATAAACAATATTCAGCAAACAATGTTCAATTGAAGCAGGACGAAGACGTTCTGGACACCTGGTTTTCTTCCTGGCTGTGGCCAATAGAAGTTTTTGATGGCATCAGTAATCCCAACAACAAAGACATCAATTATTATTATCCAGCTTCTGTGTTGGTAACCGGGCAGGATATTATTTTTTTCTGGGTTGCACGAATGATCATGTCGGGAATGGAATACATGCATGAAAAGCCTTTCAGTGATGTTTACTTCACGGGAATGGTACGCGATAAGATGGGAAGAAAAATGAGCAAGAGTTTGGGAAACAGTCCTGACCTTTTAACGCTCATTCATGAATACGGCGCAGATGCGGTTCGCTTTGGAATTATGATCTCCTCTCCTGCCGGAAATGATTTGCTGTTTGACATAAGCAGTTTGGAACAGGGAAAATTTTTCAATAATAAATTGTGGAATGCAATGAAATTGCTGAAGATGTGGGAAGAAGGAGGAAAACAGCAGCCAGGAGACAATAGGCAATCAGCAATGGGCAATCAGCAATTTGCTATCAATTGGTTCCAAAATAGATTAAATGAAGCGCGGAGTGAAGTTGAAATTCTAATGAATCAATTTCGTTTGAGTGAAGCTTTAAAAACTATTTATTCATTGATCTGGGATGATTTCTGCAGTTGGTTTTTGGAATGGATCAAACCGGAATATGGAAAATCAATTGATCATAAAACCTATGAAAAAGCAGTTTTATTTTTTGATGATTTATTACAAATGCTTCATCCTTTCATGCCGTTTATCACTGAAGAAATTTACCATCTGTTGAAAGAAAGAAAAGAGGATTTGATCGTCAAACAATTCGCACAAATTGAAAAAGCAAACAACGCAATTTTATCTGAAGGAAACAAATTAAAAAATGTGATCAGCGCCATTCGTGATGCAAAAAATAAAAATAATGTAAAACCAAAAGAAAAGATCTCACTGTTCATTGAAACATCTGAGAGTTCTTCTTACGAACCGATCAAAGTAATTTTAGCAAAGCAAACGAATGCCGATCATATATTCTTTAATGAACCATCCGAAAGTTCCTCAATTATGACGGTTGTTGGCAACGAAAAAATTTATATAAAGTCAGATGCAGCAATAGATACAGGCGTTCAAAAAGAAAAACTTGAGAAAGATTTGAAGTATCTTAAAGGTTTCTTAATTACGGTCGACAAGAAATTAAGTAATGATAAATTTGTACAGAACGCAAAGCCCGAAGTGATAGAATTAGAAAGAAAAAAGAAGGCTGATGCAGAAACAAAAATTAAAGTGATTGAACAAACATTATCATCTTTATAATGTTTGCTAAAATTCATTATGAAAAATCTAAAATACCTGTACCTGATTTTTTTTCTTTTTGCGATACCTCCATTTTCCTTTGCACAGCAAAAAGAAGTGATCACAAAAGTTCAGAAATTTAAACCACCTGTTGTAAAAACTTATTTAGGAATTAATCAAAATGGCGCGCAGGTGACAGTTGATGAAGGCAATCAATTAGTGGGTTTGCCTTTGAAAGTGGTTGATGCAAAAAACAACGTTTACCCGATAACTTCCTACAGGTTTTTGTATCGGCAGAAAACAATTATTCTAAATAACGAAACCGGGAAAAAAGAAGTTTCTTTTACCATTTTAGCCGACAGATTTGAAAATACTCCCCTTCCAAACGTTTGGATTAATAATATCAAAGGCCGTTTGCAAAAAGATGAGCAACTTTATTTTTTTGAAATTGTTGTAAAGGACAAAGAGGGGCGCGAATTTTTTGCACCTGAATTAAAAATTACTATCAAATAATGATTGAAATAAGGCCTGTGGAACTAAATGATCTTCCAACAGTACAAAAACTTGCTTATGATATTTGGCCTTCGGCTTATCTTGAAATTTTAGGAAGAAAGCAATTGGATTATATGTTGGAGAAAATATATTCTCTTCCTTCTCTCGAACACCAGTATTCTGTCTTAAAGCATCAGTTTCTCTTGGTTGTTGAAAATGAAAATCCCATTGGCTTTGCTTCATTTTCTGCTCATGAAGATTCTTCGGTTTTTCATTTGAATAAAATTTATGTTTTACAAGGACAACAGGGAAAAAATATTGGAAAACAAATTCTCAATTATGTGATTGAGAAAATAAAAAAACTTGATGCAACTTCATTACAACTGAATGTGAACCGTCATAATAAAGCTTTACATTTTTATAAAAAGCAGGGCTTTAAAATTATCCGTGAAGAAGATATTGCTATCGGTGAAGGCTATTTTATGAATGATTATGTAATGGAACTAAACCTTTAAAAAATAGCTTTAACTCATTTTCTGTCCTCCTGTAACTTTTTTCCACCCTTCCCCGTTTACATAAAAACTTTGCCAGTTAAAAAGAAAATATTACCATTCATGTATCGCTATGTACTGTGCAAAACATACTACTTAGTTTTGTCGTGTAATATTTCAAACCAAGTAATTTAAAAAATTATGAAAAAGGTACTTATTTTAATGGCGGCATTGATGTCGATTTCAGCAGCCGGTTTTGCTCAAACAAGCGCTGGTTCTATAACAGGAAGGATTACAGACGGTGGTGATCAAAAAGTAATTGATGCGGCTACAGTATCATTATATAAAGTTGCGGATTCTTCCCTGGTAAAAATAAACATCACAGATAAAGCCGGAAACTTTGATTTTCAAAACATTCCGGCAGGAAAATACTATTTATTGGCTTCCTCCATCGGCCATTTATCAACTTCCAGCGATCAGATCAATGTTAAAGAAGGCGAAGAAGTTAAGGCAGGTGTTTTAAATTTAAAAAATGAGATAAAAACGCTGAAAGGAATTACCGTTACCGCAAAAAAACCTTTCATCGAAAGGAAAATTGACCGCACTATCATCAATGTTGACGCATCCATTTCCAATGCCGGAACAACTGCGTTGGAAGTGCTTGAAAAATCTCCCGGAATTTCTGTTGACAAAGACGGAAATGTAAGTCTAAAAGGAAAAGCCGGCGTGATGATCATGATGGATGGAAAACCTTCTTATCTAAGTGGACAAGACCTTGCCAATTATTTAAAAAATATGCCTTCGTCGGCTATTGATCAAATTGAGATCATGACCAATCCTTCGGCAAAATATGACGCGGCAGGCAATTCAGGTATCATTAATATCAGGACAAAGAAAAATAAAATGAGAGGCTTGAATGGCAATGTCAGCGCTACCCTTTCACAGGCATATTATTCCAGAACCAACAATAGTTTCAATATAAATTACCGCACACAAAAAGTGAATCTCTTTGGAAATTATTCTTACTCTTTATGGCACAGTCATCGGAATCAAACCATTATCAGAAAATTCAGAGATCAAAATACGAAACAGCTTGAAACCATTTTTGATCAGAATATTATCTCTGATCATAAATATCCGAATAACAATATCAAAGCGGGAATGGATTTTTTTGTGTCTAAAAAGACAACATTAGGAGTGGTATTTTCAGGAAATATCAATCCCGGAGATGAACAAAACCTCAACCGCACGAATTTAAATAACGCTGCCAATCAAATTGATTCAATTGTTATTGCAGATAATACTGAGAAAAGAAAGTCAAATAATTTTTCAACCAATCTGAATCTGCGCCATGTTTTTGATTCATCAGGAAAGGAATTTACGGTTGACCTGGACTATCTAAAATATTATCAAACCAGCGACCAGCTTCTTTCCAATCAATATTTTTATGCTGATTTCACTGAAAGAAAAGACCCTTCACAACTGATAGGAAATCTGCCTTCCAACATTAAGATTTATTCTGCGAAAACTGATTTTACTTTTCCTTTAAAAAATACAGCAAAGATTGAAACTGGTGTAAAAAGCAGTTATGTAACTACTGATAATGACGCTTTGTATCAAAATAAAATGAATGGCGGTTATGTGACCGACGATGGAAAAACCAATCACTTTATTTATAAAGAAAACATCAACGCGGCTTATGTAAATTTCAGCCAGGAAATAAAAAAATGGGGCTTGCAGGCAGGTTTACGGGCAGAAAACACGAATGCAAAAGGCCATCAGTTGGGAAATTCTTCTCATCCTGATTCTTCATTCACCAAAAATTATGTAAACCTTTTTCCGACAGTTTATGTAAGTTATAAAGCAAACGAAAAAAATACTTTTTCAGCCAATTACGGCCGCAGAATAGATCGCCCGGATTATGAAGACCTGAATCCGTTTTATTATTTCCTTGATGAATACACCTATGAAGTTGGAAATACTTTGTTGCAACCGCAGTTTTCTGACAATATCGAAGTTTCTCACACTTACAATGGATTTTTGACCACGACAATTAATTACAGCAAAACTCATCACGTTTTTTCTGATGTCTTAAAACAGATCACCAGTGAAAGAAAAACTTTTCAGACAAAAGAGAATCTGGCTTCAAAAACGAATTTGGGCCTTGCAATAAGTGCTAATTTTCCGGTAACCTCTTTCTGGTCGACCAATTTATTTTCCAACGTGAATTATAACTCTTACTCTGGGCAATTAGATGGCGGTCATCTTGACGTAAACGCCACCACATTGATGGTAAACATGAACAACCAGATCAAATTCAAAAAAGGCTGGAGTGCTGAGCTGAGTGGCTTCTACAGATCTAAAGGGATTGAAGGACAAATAGTAATCAACCCAATGTGGCGATTAGATGCAGGCGTTCAAAAGACAGTTTTGAAAAATAAAGGAAGCGTGAAATTAGGTATCCGCGATATCTTCAATTCGCAGAATTTTACAGGCGCTGTAAAATACCAGGATATCGATGTCTATATCAAGAACCTGCGTGATAGCCGGACAGTGTCACTCACATTTTCTTACAGGTTTGGAAAGCCAATTAAAAACCAACAACACAGAAGAACCGGTGGCGCTTCAGATGAAGAAAACAGAATAAAAGGTTCAGGAAATTAATATGGCCTCATTAAAAAACTTGTCTCTAAAATTACAAAGTTTGAAAATTGAGTAGGAAGGTAGCGATTATTTCGCTACCTGTCCTCTGCCAGTGGACATTCATTCTTTATTCTAACACCCGTTTGGCGCTTTGGCACTCGGTCGTACCTCCGCCGGATTATCATCAGATCTCTCAGGGTAAGTATAGGTGCTTTCAGCCCATGTCGCCTCTATATTTACGTTTCATTGTTCTGTGCAGTATCGGGCTTTTGCTTGTATTGCAGCATCATCCTCAATGACCTGCCTGATAAAGTTTCTGTTCTTAGGCGCAGGCTTTTGCCACCGGCTTCCTTCAGATTCCACCTCGCGGCGGACACCCCTTGGCTAACACTTTCTACTGCAAAGCGTGTTCGGGACTTTCACCCTATAGCACCTATACATGCCTGACACACAATAAAAAACTCTCCAATTTCCGGGAGAGTTTTTTCTTATTATTACTTAGCTGAGGTTTATGAGAATAAACCACCTTTTTTCAGGGTGCAAATTCCTTCTCCAATCTTAAATCCGTTATTATAAATTTCTACTTTGTAACCGCCGGTTTCAAACTTTCCGTTTTGAGACCATTCAACTTTTACAGGTTGTTTTTGTCCCTGCACATAATTTACCTGGATCTTTTTAGTAAATGGTTTTTGAACGCCGTCCCTAGTAGTAAAAGTACCGGAGCCCAAAGCGTCTACAGCCACAGGTTTGCCGGTAGGATCAGTGATAGATACATAGATATCTTTTGGCCCTGAGGGTGTGATCCTGTTGGCTCCTAAAGTAAATGCGATGCTTAATTTATCAACCCTTTTTGCAGTAGAAGTTACTTTTTCTTTGCCACTGCTTTTTTCTTTTATTCCTTCAATAGAAAAATTAGAAGCATCAAGAGTAGAGCCAATATCAATCACGGTATCCTTATGCTGAATAACATGACTTGCAGAATCGTAACTTCTCTGAACCACGTCTCTTTGCTGAGTTACCACCCTGTTGGTTTCCGTTAACTGGGTATTGGCAACCTGTAATGAATCAATTTGTGCAGTGTAGGTTTCAATGTTGCCTTTCAATTGTGCGATCAGTCTTTTTGCTTCTGCAAGTTGCGCTCTTGTAGCATTTCTGTTATTGATAATGCTTTGCACTCTTGCTTTAAGCGCATCGATGTCTTTGTCTTTTGTTTTCAACAAGCTATCCGCTTTAACGTTGCTTGTCTTTAACGCATCAAGACGAAGGGCTGCATCATCCAATTCGCGTTGCAACTCGTTTTTAGAAGAATCGCTGTTAACGATCTGACTGGTAAGATCCTGCTTTTCCTGGCGGGTTTTATTTTTATCATAAATGATATAACCCCATGTACCGAGAAGCGCAATTACCAAAATAGCAGTTAAAATATTGCGGCCACTATTGTTTTTTTCGACCACAGTTTTTCCCGCAGGATTTTCACTGTCTGGGAAGTTTTCGTAACTCATTGTGTAAGTTTTTTATTTTGATTAATGATAATACGTTTCTTCAATTTTCCAAAATCATGCCAAATCGAAAAAGCCGGCCTAACATGTTATAAAACAACTCAATTTACAACAAATTAAAGGTAAAATTTTATCTTTGAAAAATGAGCACCGCTTCTATTATAACTAACTGGAAAAATAAAGAATTTAAACCCGTTTACTGGCTCGAAGGTGATGAAGATTTTTTCATTGATGAGATAATGGAATTTGCTGAAAAAAAAATCCTTTCAAAAGAGGATGCAGAATTTAATCAGACCGTTTTTTATGGAAAAGATGCGAACTGGGCAGATGTTGTAAATGCCTGCCGGAGGTATCCGATGTTTGCAGAAAGACAAGTGGTTCTATTAAAAGAAGCTCAGCAAATGAGGGATGTAGAGAAACTGGAATCATACATCGAAAAGCCTTCGCCCTCAACAGTTTTGGTAGTTTCTTATAAAGGAAAAACATTAGATGGCCGTCAGAAATTCGCCAAACTGATCAAGAAAAAAGGCGAAGTTTTTTTATCAAAAAAATTGTACGACAATCAATTGCCGTCGTGGACAAGTTCTTATTTACAATCAAATGGTTTTCAAATAAAACCAAAAGCGTTAAATTTATTGGTGGATCACATTGGTAACGATCTTTCACGAATTGTAAATGAAATAGAAAAACTTTCTCTGAATCTGAAAGAAAAAAATATTACCGAAGACGATATTGAAAAATTTATCGGCATCAGCAAGGAGTATAATATTTTTGAATTGCAAAATGCATTCAGCAAAAAAGATGCGGCAAAAGCGATCCGCATTATTCAATACTTTGATGCAAATCCGAAAGCAGTTCCCATTCAATTAATCCTGCCTTCACTCTATGCGTATTTCTCAAAAATTCTTACTGTTTATCAAATGCCGGATAAAAGTGAACAGACGCTGAAACCAATTTATTCATATAATTCGCATTTAGTGGAGCAGGTTTTGCAAACAATAAAAAATTATTCTTTCCTGGAAATAGAACAGGTAATTTTATTGTTGCATGATGCAAATCTTAAAAGTATTGGAATCGGAAGCACCTCTCTTTCAATTGGATCGTTGATGAAAGAACTTTCTTATAAAATCATGAATGTTTGAAATGCAACTAATACCCGGTAGCGCCATCTCTTACTTTCACATGCTTTTTATGGGCGTTCTTTTTTTGATATTCCAATACTTCTTTTGGTACAATCTTTTTCATAGGTTCATCAGCAGCAACTTCTTTTTTTACAGGATTCAATAAATAACCTCGATCATAATTCTCGGTCTTGATTATTTTTCCATTTTCATAATAAGTCCACTGCCCGTCTTTAACGCTGTAAGGTTGCGCTTTTACAATTTTGTAATTCAATATTTCATTACTTCCGGTTCCATAAATAGGAATGGTGTCATATGGTTGATCCGGATTATAGGCACGCCAACTTTCTTCTCTTACCAAATCGCCCAAAGCGGTGAAATACTGTGACTTTCCTTCTTTGTCGCCATCTTTATAATTTTCATAAGCGATCAGATCGCCCTGCAAATCATATTTTCTCCAATGGCCTTCTTTCTTATCATTCAGAAAAATTCCTTCTTCTTCATAACCCGGTTCGCCGCGCAAAGGATCTACATGCACTACCCACTTGCCCTGTTTTAATCCTTTGTGATCAATGGCGTTGATGGTATCGCCTTTTACAGAGATCTTGAACGTTTTGTATTGCGCATCTGCATTTGAAAGAAAAGACAGGAACGCAATTGTTGCAAAAAGTATCTTTTTCATAGTAAGGAATTTAAAACTAAAGAAGGAAAGTTGCAGAACTTTCAACAACTTCAAAATTACCAAATTAATGTTGCGCAGATAACATGAAGAAAAAATTGATCCAAATTTTAACTTTCAGAAAAGTTCTTCAAATTGCAAAATGTGAAGAAATCATTAAAAGAGACTTTTACTTTTCTTTAATATCCAAATTAGTAAATGAACCATTTTCATTCATTATATCTTGAAACAAATAAAAGAGAAGTACACCCTTAAAATAAATCAATTATGAAAATCAATCTTCAAACATTAAAGTTCAAAGCGAAGGAAGAACTGGTAAATTTCGTAGATGAAAAAGTTGGAAAGCTTTCAAAATTCGATGATAAAATTATCAGTGCGGATGTAACATTAACAGCAGATACTGCCAACATTCCTGAAAATAAAATTTGTGAAATAAGATTGATCGTTCCGGGCAATGATGATTTCGTAAAGAAAAATGCCACAACATTTGAAGAAGCAATCAGCACATCTGTTGACATCCTTCAAAAGGTTTTGCAAAGAAAAAAAGTAACACATTAATTCTTTTTGTTAAAGCTGAAGATCAGTTTCTATCGGATAATGATCTGAATAAGGAACATGGATCACACGGAATTGATTTACTTTAAAACTTGTATCTGCAAGAATATAATCAATTCTTAAGGTAGGAGAAATGTAACGAAAAGTTCTGCCGATGAAAGCGCCTTTTTTCAGAAAGGTATCCTGCAGATCTCCTTTTATAATAAAATAAGTGCTTGAATTGGGCACATCATTAAAATCTCCTGTAAGTATAACAGGGTAAGGACTTTCGTTAATTTTTCCTCTTACCAATTGTGCCTGTTCATATCGGTGTACGTATCCTTTTTTTAATTTAGAAACAATCGTTCTTGAATCATGATAACCTGGATCCTGCGCATGTTTCAGACGACTAAGGCTTTCATAATCTGAGCTTTCAAACCGTACAGATTGAAGATGTGTGGTAAAAACCCTGACCGTTTTTTCTCCAACTTTTATATCGGCATAAATAAGGTGTTCAGCGTTGGTATTTTCACCATAATTAAATGTAGCAGAATCTATGATGGGATATTTAGAAAAAATAATTACGCCCTGCTGGCTATGCACTTTTTCTTTGTCAGTGGCTGCGAATAAATAATAAGGATAGCCCATTTTCATGATAGTAACAGCATTGGAATGGGAATCGCCGAGCCGCTTTCTGTCAGAATATTCTTCAAAGCAAAGCACGTCGGCATTTTCTTTTTTCAGCAGTTCAAACATTTGCGGCTTGTAACTCGCGGTTTTTGATTTATCATTACTATCGTCCCAGCTCTCCACGTTCCAATGTAAGATTCTTAAACTATTGGGTTGTTTTGGCGCAGAAAATGGTTGTCGAAAATGGAATGAAAAAACGGCAAGGATCTGCTGAATGCCAATGAAAATTACGAAAAGGCAAACCCAAAACCATTTTGATTTTACCAGAATCCATAAAATCATGAAACAAAGAAGTGCAAGAAAAATTAAAGGAAACGCCAAGCCGGGAAAAGCAATAAACCAAAATTTTCCGGTATTGATATAAGGTACAAAACAAACGGAAAGGTAAAGAAAAATAATTCCAAGATTTATAATTACTAAAACAGATCTGAATAAAGAGCGCGTTTTCTCTAACATAAAATATAACCGCAATTAATCCGGAAAGGTAAAGATGATAATTATAATAAAATATTAAAGTGAATTTCCTAACGATTCTTTTATCCTTTCATCAACAGCAGGGAAATTTAATATTGCAAATCTGTTTTTACAGGGTAGTGATCGGAGTAGGGAACATGAACAATTTCAAACTGGTTTACTTTAAATTTTTTGCTGGCTAAAATATAATCGATCCTTAAAGTGGGAGAAATAATTCCGAAACTTTTCCTGGTTGTTCGTCCCGTCCAAAAACCTTTTTTAAGAAAGGGATCCTGAAGATCGCCCTTGATATTGAAGTAAGTACTTGAATTTGGAATATCATTAAAATCGCCGCAAATAACAGGAGGATAAGGGCTTTGGGATATTTGTCTCCCGACAAAAACTGCCTGGTGATATCGGAAAGTATAACCTCTTAATAATTTTTTAAATAGTCTTGAAAAGCTTGCTGATTCATCATTTTCTGACCTTTCATTATCCCAATCTGCAAAATTGATTGCGATCAAATGAGTAGCAAAAATTCTGAAAGTTTTGTCTTTCACTTTTATATCTGCATAGATTAAATGCTGCCCTCTTTTGGTTCTATTAAAATTAAAACTGGCAGTATCTGTTATTGGATATTTGGAAAAAATAGCAATCCCTGATTGGTTCGAATCATTTTCTCTTTGTAAAGGAACAAAATAATGATATGGATATCCCATTTTGGTAATGAGCGTAATATTAGATTGAAAAATGGCGGTATCTTTTGATTCAAAAAATTCTTCCAAACAAAGCACGTCGGCATTCTGTTCATTAATCACACTCATCATCTGTGGGCGCAAACTATGAAATCCGCTCTCAACTATATTTTGTTCCTCAGGTTGGTCAAAAGCCATTACATTCCATTGCAAAACTCTTATAGTATTTGGTTGCTTTTCATCAGAAAACTCAGATGGAAGATGAAATGAAAAAACAGCAGCAATTTGCTGAAAACCAAGAATAACGGTAACTACAGAAACCCAAAAAAATTTTGATTTAAGAATGATCCAGAAAATAATAAAGGCAAGAAGTACGAAAAGAAGTATTGGAAAAATTATTCCGGGAATTGCAAAATACCAGTTAACAGAAGTATTTACAAAAGGAACGAGACAGACAAATAAATAAGCAAGAACAACACATAGGTTGAAGGCAATGAGAATCTTTCTATAAACAGGCGTTCTATAATAATACATTTCTGTGGCTCGATTATGAAACTAAATTATTGTTTATGATTTTAGAAAAGAACCACTGACATTATTTACCCGTTTTGAAAACCATTTTCACATTTCCACATTAATGTCCTCTTCCCCAACCAAACCAATCGTTTCCGTTTGCAAAAATCAGCAACGCAAATAAAATAACCATTCCCACGATTTGTGCATACTCCAAAAACTTATCACTCGGTTTTCTTCCTGTGATCATTTCTACGATCGTAAAGACAACATGTCCTCCATCCAAAGCAGGAATGGGCAATAAATTCATGAAGGCAAGAATGATCGAAAAGAAGGCGGTTATTTTCCAGAAAGCTTCCCAATCCCATCCGGTATCAGGGAAAATCGAGGCCATCGCTTTAAATCCTCCAAGTCCTTTATAGGCACCCGTTTCAGGATTTAAGATCATTTTAAATTGTTGAATATAGGAATCCAACATCTTCCCGGTTTGTTTTATTCCTGCAGGAAAAGAAGCAAGGAAACCATACTTTTTTGTCTCAAGTTTAAAGATCCCAAGACTATCATATTGTTCAGCACTCAAACCATTTACACCAATTTTTCCATCATTATCTACTTTCACTTTTAATTGCACCGGTTGTTCATTTCTACTAACTAAAAGCGTAACCGTATCGCCTTTTTTATTCTTTAAATAACCCGCCAACTGATCAAAATAGATAATTGGAGTAGAATCAACTTTTATTATTTTATCAAAGCCTTGAAGGCCGGCTATTTTCGCAGGAGTCGTATCCTTTGCATCGAAAGTACCAGCAATTAAAGGAGTTCGTGGCATTACAAAAGTTGAACGTTTACCCTTCTGTTCTACAAGTTGCTCTATCATATTCACCGGCACATTCAATAATTCTTCCTTTCCGTTTCTTTCAACAGTAATTTGTTTGCCCAATAAAATTTTTGCCGGAACATCATCAAAATATTGTATCGGTTCACCATTGATCGCTTCGATTTTATCGCCGTTCTGCAAACCGATTTTTGATATCAGGCTATCTGTAACCCAGATACCATTTTTCACGCTCTGCATCGGAAGTTTTGTTTGTCCCCATGTAAAAAGGATCATGGCATAAATTGCAAAAGCGAGCAACACATTCATGGTAACGCCAGCCAGTAAAATGATCAGTCTTTGCCAGGCAGGTTTACTTCTGAATTCCCACGGTTGTGGCGGTTGATTCATTTGTTCTTTATCCATGCTTTCATCTACCATTCCCGAAATTTTTACATAACCTCCCAGTGGAAGCCAGCCAATTCCATATTCTGTCCCGCCGATTTTCTTTTTGAAAATTGAAAACCATGGATCAAAAAATAAATAGAATTTTTCTACCCGGCATTTAAACCATTTGGCGGTTATATAATGCCCAAATTCATGAACAATCACTAAAATAGAGAGAGAAAAAACAAGATATCCAGCTTGCAAACCCACTGCCGGCCAATTAATTGCTAATAATGTCATATTTATAAACCTCAATCCACAAAGGCGGATTTTTTACTTTTTGTTAAAATTATTTTCTTGGCAATGATCCCCAGAATCACATTTTTACCAAAGACGCCGCTAAATTACGAGCCTCACCATCGCTTTCAAAATAATCTGTAAGATTTGGCTTTTCTATAAAGTTTATCTTCTCAAGGCATTTTTCAATTACTGCCGTCATGTCTAAAAATCCAATTCGATTATTCAAAAAAGCCCATACGGCAATTTCATTTGCGGCATTTAAAATACAAGGAAAATTTCCTCCTTTTTCGAGAACCGTAATCGCCAGGCTTAGATTACGAAATGTTTTAATATCTGGTTCTTCAAAAGTAAGAACAGGTATTTTCCTAAAATTTGCCCTTGGATTATTATTGGAAACTCTTTTTGGAAAAGTAAGCGCATACTGGATCGGTAACTTCATATCAGGCAGTCCCATTTGGGCCTTTATGCTTCCATCTTCAAACTGAACCATGCTGTGAACAATACTCTGCTGATGAATCACAACTTGTATTTGTTCAGGCGTTAAATTAAAAAGCCATTTCGCCTCAATCATCTCAAGCCCTTTATTCATCAGTGTTGCAGAGTCAATGGTAATTTTTGCACCCATCTTCCAATTGGGATGTTGCAAGGCATGATCACGTTTTACATTCACTAAAAAATTAGGTTTTTTGCCAAGAAAGGGACCGCCGCTTGCAGTTAAAATGATACTCTCAATTTTATTTCTTGTTTCGCCAACGAGACATTGAAAGATGGCTGAATGTTCGCTGTCAACAGGAATGATCGGAACCCTTTTTTCTACAGCAAGTTGCATGACAATATCTCCGGCAACAACTAAGGTTTCTTTATTTGCCAAAGCAATCGCCTTGCCTTTTTCCACCGCTTTCAATGTCGGTTTCAATCCGGCAAAACCAACTATGGCAGCAAGCATCATATCGTAAGTATCAAAGTCAGCAACCTCATCCAAAGCATTTTCACCGGCAAAAACTTTTATATCAGTTGATTCAAGCCCCTTTTTCACAGTTTCGTATTTCCTCTCATCTCCTATAACCACAGCGTTTGGCTTGAATTTAAGCGCTTGCTCGATCAGCAATTTATCATTTGTTTGTGCAGTTAATATTTCAACTTCAAACAAATCAGCATGGGCACCAATTACTTCCAAAGCCTGCGTGCCAATGGAACCAGTCGATCCAAAAATTGCAATTCGTTTTTTTATTGATTCTGGCATTTTTTTCTTCTTTAAAATATTCAATTATAGAAAAAATTTCTATTAAAGAAGCTGGCAATTTACTGTAATAATTGCTGCAAAGCATCATTCACCTTTTTAAAATTAAAGCGGCTGATTACGTTATCCATCATTGTTTTGATCTGCTCATTCTGAAGATTGCCAATAGAGCCTTCATGTGTATGATTCAATCTCATATCAGTTTTGAAAGAATTATTCTCCACATCGCTACCAATTTTTTTATAAGCATCGCGCAGCGGCATTCCTTGTAAAACCAGTTTATTCATTTCCTCAACAGTGAATAAATATTTGTATTTTTCATCGTTTAGAATATCTTTTCTCACTTCAATATTTTCAAACATTAATGTTGCCATCCTGATACAATCTTTCAGATTTTTTATTGCAGGAAAAAGGTGTTCTTTTAATAATTGAAAATCGCGGTGATAACCGGAGGGAAGATTGGCGGACATCATCATGATCTCATTGGGAAGCGCTGCAATACGATTGCAATGCCCACGAATCAATTCAAAAACATCCGGATTTTTTTTATGTGGCATAATGCTGCTGCCTGTTGTAAGCTCATCAGGAAAAGAAATAAAGCCAAAATTCTGATTGAGAAAAATACAGCAATCCATGCTCATACGGGCAAGCGTACACGAAATATTGGCCAAAGCTTCTGCTAAAATTCTTTCTGTTTTTCCGCGGCTCATTTGTGCATAAACGACATTGTAATTCAACTCTTCAAAACCCAATAATTTTGTGGTCAATTTTCTGTCGATCGGGAATGAAGAACCAAAGCCGGCTGCCGATCCCAGGGGGTTTTTATTGGTAATTTCCCATGAAGCATGAAGGGTAATCAAATCATCTACCAAACTCTCTGCATAAGCGCCAAACCACAAACCAAATGATGACGGCATTGCAAGCTGAAAGTGAGTATAGCCGGGCAAAAGATCATTTTTAAACTTTTCACTTTGCTGTAATAAAAGATTAAAAAAACTATTTATCTGCTGAACGAGTTCTTCAATTTCATTTCTCAAAAAAAGCTTTAAGTCCAAAATAACCTGGTCGTTTCTGGAACGCGCAGAATGTATTTTTTTTCCTGCATCACCCAGCTTTTTTGTAAGAATAAATTCTACCTGCGAATGAATATCTTCCACGCCTTCTTCAAGGGTAAAGTTTCCTTTTTCTATTTCTTTATAAATGTCTTTTAATGTTATTTGTAATTCATTTAATTCTTCAGCAGATAGCAAGCCTACTTTCTCAAGCATTTTAATATGAGCCAGCGATCCTAGAACATCGTACCTCGCAAGAAACATGTCGAGTTCGCGATCCTTTCCAACTGTGAATGTTTCTACTTCTTTTAATGATTCAGTATTTTTTTGCCAGAGTTTCATTTATGATAATTGTGATAGCTAATTTTGAAAACGAAGGTTTTATTAGTTGGCAAATTTATGGAAACAAAAATGAAC
>Ga0157370_10000243_pt1 | contig 69659 bp, 59 predicted proteins | sample C35metaG_FD_113463 | JGI IMG/M metagenome (GOLD analysis project Ga0157370, IMG submission 113463) | Corn rhizosphere microbial communities from Kellogg Biological Station, Michigan, USA - C3-5 metaG | ecosystem: Host-associated > Plants > Roots > Rhizosphere > Soil | place: USA: Michigan...
CTGCGGGCAGCCTCAAGCTGCAGGGTGAGATCTTCCGCCTCCTCCTGCCATTCCAGAATTTCCCGCAATGTCATCCGGCGGTCCACCAGCCGGTCAAACTCCCGGCTACCTTCGGCAGTGGCCCATTTCCAATCGGCGGTGGGAGGATCGATGATGGCTTTCATGATTTGCGTGTCAGTTCCCGGATATCCAGCAGATCCAAGGAACGCCCTGCCATCTTCTTCATTTCGATGAGGGTTTGCAAGGAAACGAATGGAACGTGCACACCTTGAGAGAGTTCCAAATGGACGGCCTTTTCCATTTCCTCATTAAAACAGAAGGGCTCCTCGATGAAAATATCGATGGGGGTTCGGGCATGGGTGTCGCTCCACAGCTTTAGGACGATCATGTTCCTTTCCAGCGTCCAATGCTGGCGGATAAGCGGGTCTTCAAATTCCTCTGGCGTCACTGGGATGGCGAGCTGATAGCCCAGGCCGAAAAGAGCCTTCATGGTGGCTCGGATATTGGAAGGTTCCAGATGGATCACCAGATCCAGATCGCGGGTCATGCGGGCGTAGCCGTGGGCGTTGACAGCCAGTCCTCCCACCACCAGATAGCGCACCCCTGCTTCATTGAGGCTGCGGATAATGCATTCGATACTGACGGCTTGCATGGATTTCCACCATTAAGGCTCAAGGACGCCGTGCGTAAAGAAAGGAAGAAGCTCTCTAAGGGGATCATACAAAAAGTCGGGGCAAAGGTTACCCTCTGCCCCGACTTTGGTCTCATCTCGCCAATCCCCATTGACGAAAAGCTGTAGGGAAATGTTTCTGATTAGCGGACGATGTTGATCGCGGATACCCGCTCCATTCCATCGCGCTCGCTAACGGTAATCAGCAATGCACCCTTGGGTGAATCGGCGGCTACATCTGTTTTTGTAGAGTCATGTGCCGTGACACGCCAGTTAGAAAAATCATTTATTGTTCCGCCACTTTCCCGGAAAGAGGTGGCGAACTGGGTGATGAACAAATTGGTGAACTTTTCCTTATCCACGCTCGTTGGAAGGGCGGAATATGCAGCGCCGATGTTGTTACCCAATGAGGTGAATGTCGCCCAATCGATCTTCGTGGCAACGGCTGAGTCACCCTTGACGAGAGATTCAAACGTGTTTTTTGCAAAGGTGACATCGCCCTGGGAAGCAAGTGTCCCGCCTTTTTCGCAGCTCAGAAAGCAAAAGGGGGCGACCAGAAGAAGCATCAGACGGATTATTTTCATGGTGTGCTTCCCATCGCAGAATGCATGCCGGACGATCTTATAAGGAATATCTGCAATTCTCCGCTTAAATTCGGGAAAATTGCTATGAGTTAAAGGCGTTTTGCAATGGGAGCATTAGCAATCCCATGCGGCCAGAAAGGATAGGGCAGTGGAGGGATCGTTCAGGAAAAGACGCGAAGTGCCTTCCGGAATGGGAGCATTGGCTCGATCTTTCCTGAGGATGCGGAAAGTGGCATTGAGCTGGGGATCAGTTTTCGCGAGGAGTTCCAACGCGATCCTACCCATGGTCATCCTTACATTGAGCTCGACGACAGGTTTCAGGGCAAGTGATTGATCTGGACGGCGATGAACCATGGCATCGATTCCTAACGGGCCAATGTAATCGGGCAGAAGTTCTGCCAGAGCTGCAGGAATTTTTTTCTGATACCACTCCATGACTCCGGCCTCACGGAAAAGAAACACGGCGATTTCCGGCGGGAGAAGGTTGGCCCACTTCGGTCCCACCCGTGTCCCGAGAAAGTGGCCCGCCGCATCATTTTCCATCACGGTAAGGCCGATGAGTTGTACGCGGTGATCGGCATGCTTTTCATAAAGTGCGGAGAAATCCAGCACACGATTCAGCCATGGCTCAAGGACGATGCAGCCATGATCCTCCAGAGTATTGTGCAGCCAATTACGCGTGGGGACTTCCGGGCTCTGAGCATTGATCCGGCGGTGTCCCCGCCCTGCGCATGAGAAGGCTGCCTTTACCAGAACCTGAGCCTCCGGATGGCTTGAGAGCCGGGTGGAAATGGCCTCCCAAGCGCTTTCCTCATCGTGATAAATGACACCCCGGTCATCACACAGTCCGAGTTTTTCTTCCAGATGGATGCCGATCTGTTTTGAAAACCACAGGGGAGGCGTGTCGTTGCGCCATTGCCAGGGGACTACAGGAGAAACCGCTGCCGCCAGTGGCTGGAGATGCCGGGATGCATCTGGCGACCAAGCCCATGGCCGCAGCCCGCCCAGTTTACGATCCAACTGTGTGCCGGAGATGAATTCCGGTAATTCCAGTCCAGCCTGAGTGAGAATGGAAAGATGCCCGGCAGAAGGGAGCTGCCGCATCAGCGATACATCATCTTTCCGCGCCCAGGCTAGAGTAAGGATTTCCAAATCCTGCTGAAGGGCTAGAGCCGTCTTGTCCGGTTGATAGCGGGCTCCCGTGGCAGAGGCCATCGCATGGGCTTCTGCGTCTGGATTGAACCAATGCACTACCGGGGTCCGTCCGCGGGAGGTGGCGGTGATTTCCAGATTGCGGATGAAATCCTCATCCAGTCCAGCGAGTCGGCGGCCCTCGGAATTGAAAGGGGCCATGCCTTTGGCTCGGGCCGGGGAGAGCGGGAAAATGAGGGTTTTCCGAAAGGCATTCCAATCGGTGCTGCCCTGTTCTTTCCAGTGGCGGAACCATTTCACGCCATGACCCACGTGGCCGATTTCATCCTGATAGATCTTATCCAGGACGGTGGCGGTGGAATGGTCTCCCACCTGCCGGAAGAGCCCGGCATAGTGCTTGGAAAAATCCAGGTTGGCCTGCTCAAAGGTGAGATTCAGCCGGGTCACAAAATCCATGGGCGTCTCCATGGGAGCCACGATGCGCCAGAAGTAATCGTTCAGCGGCAGTTCGCCAAAGTGCATGCCACACTCTTTCATGCGCCGCAGGTACATGAGGGCATGCATTTGTTCCTCACGCATGGCTTCATAGACACCGGCCCGGTATTTCTTGGGGGCATCGGGAAATTTCAACAGGACCAAGGCCATCAGCTCTGCTGCGAGAAGCTCATGATTGGCCAGGAAGTGCAGCATCACGCCCCGTTCCCGGTCATTGTCCAAACGATGCACCCCGGGAAATTCCACGCGTACTCCTTTCTTGCTGATTCGTAATTCAGCAGGCCTGCCTGGAGTTTGCGGAGTGATGATTGCCGGGCCAGGATCTGAATCTGCCAGATCAGCAGGGGCGGGCAGGAGTTTTTCCTCCAGTGTTTCCGCAAACAAAACACGCTCCGCTGCCTCCCGAATGGTCATCGGGAGTAGGGGAGCGTGTTTTGAGAAAAGAAGCCAGTGAGATTGGATCAGGCATCCAGCTCTTCCTCAGGATCGAAGTTTTCGGCGTCTTTGCAGCAGTTGTGCTTGCAGAGGGCGTAGACCCCCAGACCGATGAGGCCCACCAAGGCGGCTCCCGCGATGATTCCGGTGGTAGGATCCACCTTTTGATGACGGAGAGAGCGGAGTTGCGAAAAGGCGTAGGATTTGCCTGCGGCGAATCGTTCCTTGGCTGTATCCGCCAACTCCCGAGCTCCTTCTGGAAGAGTATGGCGGGTGGTGTGGCCGAAAAGGCTGCTGATATCGTTGCGCAGATGCCCCAGATCCTCGCTTACGCGGGAGAGCAGGGTGGATGTACGCTTATCGGTGAATGGTAGATGACTCATGATGGGATGATGGTTGGAGATTCAACAGTGGACATTAAGGCGTATTTCCACGAATTGCGCGGGAAATCGCTGAAACCACCAATAAAACGAGGAAAATCACAAAAAGGATCTTGGCGATCCCTGCGGCGGACGCGGCGAGGCCTGAGAAGCCCAGGATACCGGCGATGAGTGCGAGAATAAGGAATGTAATGGTCCAGCTTAACATAACGGGTTCTTTCTAATGGTTGAGTGGTTGGTTTTCAGCCGGGAACAGTTCACGGTTTCCAGCAGAGGTTTGGTTAGTGATCCAGAGCCGTTTCAAAGGTATCTACAGCCATCTCCACTTCTGCCCCCACCGCAGCCAGTAACTGATAGTGTGCAGGCTTGAGATCGCCATGGTGCAGAGCGCCGTTCACGGTGCGAAGAAGTTCTTTTTCACCGCGGATGCATTCATTCAATAAAGCGTGAAGTTCATCCTCCGTCATGGCTACACGGACCTTCATCCACCAGCGGTGGAGAGCGGCTTCCGCACTGCCGCGTTCATCCGGATTCTCCGCCTGTTTTGCAATCAGCTTGGCAACGGCTGAAACAATGGATTTCCGCCGATCTGCAATTTCCAGAAAGGCTGAGGAGTAACCGGGATGCTCAATTAATTGGGCTGCTTGGAGGTATCCCTCAAAGGAATCCACATAGCGGGTTAATATGTTTTGCAGTTCACCGGTATCCTTTTGGAAATGCTCGATGAACTCGGCTAGGATGCTCATGCCCCTTTTATCGCAATCTCCATACCATGAGATTACGGATCCATGCTATTCATTCACGATAAGCGACTTAATGTTCAAGTTGGGTCAAAAAAACCGCCTTTTTAGACCGATGCTTCGTGAATCCGGCAATGCTCCGTTGCGGAATGCAATGGAGCATTCAGGCAGCTCTTCAGCGCTTGCGACAATAGGATAAGCGTGCGGTCACAGTATCCTGAATGCGTTGGGAAATTTCATCGACGGTTCCATCTGCGGGCAGAACCTTGGCATACGGTTCACTGCCCAGACTGAGGAAAATATCGCGGCAGCGTTCCAAGCCTTCGCGCTGCTCAAATTCATTCGTCTCTCCCCGCACCCCGATCCGTTTGATCGCCTCCTCCACATCCAGATCCAGGATCAGGAGAATATCTGGGATCGGAGCGAATTCCTCATTGAGCCTGCGGATTTCCTGTGGGTCCATGCCACGAGCGCCCTGGTAGGCCATGGTGGAGAAATAGTATCGATCCAGAATCACCACTTTTCCAGCGGAGAGCGCGGGTTCTATCAGCTCCTCGACATGCTGGCGGCGATCCCTGAGGAAATATTCCAGCTCCTCTTCCGGAGAAAGACGGCCGGTCTCTCCTGTGGAGCGGATTTTTTTACCCCATGGTCCTTCGGTCGGCTCCCGGCTGGTCACCACTTCCCGGCTTTGGGAAACGAACCACTCGCCCAAGCGCTTGGCCTGAGTCGATTTACCCGTGCCATCAATGCCTTCGATGACGATGAAAAGTCCTTTGTGCATGTGGCCGGAAGTCAGAGGTAACGGGAACGAAGGTGGGCAAGATACGCATCCGGGGTCGGCACACTGCCGGTGGCCTGCCGGATCAGCTCGGCTGGATCCAGCGTGGCTCCCTTCGAATGAACATTCTCACGCAACCACGCGAGGAGCGGCGCATAATCCGCTTTTTCTGTGGCAGCCGCAATGGCCGGATCCTTTTGAGCTGCGGCGAAAAGTTGGGCGGAATTGATATTTCCGAGGGTGTAGGTGGAGAAATAACCGAGGCCACCCATGGACCAATGGATGTCCTGAAGGCAGCCGTGGGCATCGTCCGGTGGAGCAAAGCCGAAGAGTTCCTTGAATCCGGAGTTCCATGCTTCAGGCACATCCTTCACCGCCAAGGTACCGCTCACCATCTGGCGCTCCAGGCTGAAACGCAGGAGGATGTGGAGATCGTAGGTGGCTTCATCTGCCTCCACACGGATGGGGCTGAATTGGGCGCGCCAGAGATAGCGCATGAATTTCTCCTGAGGGAAATCCGCAAGCTGGGGGAAAATTTCCTGCGCCACAGGATACCAGCGGTTCCAGAAAGCGCGGGAACGGCCCACGTGATTTTCCCAAAGACGGGATTGGGATTCATGGATGCCCAGGGAAACCGCGGTACCGGAGGGCAGGCCGAAGTCATCGGCGGGGAGGCCTTGCTCATACAGTCCATGCCCTGCTTCGTGCAGGACGCCGAACAGCGAGGAGGTGAAATCACTCTCCATGTAGCGGGTGGTGAGGCGGATGTCCCGAGGCCCCAGCGTGGTGCAGAACGGGTGGGTGGTGGTATCGATCCGGCCGGCCTCGAAATCGAAGCCGATGGAGCGGGCGACTTGTTCATTAAAGCGCTGCTGGGCCTCAATGGGATAGGGGCCTTCAGGTAGTGAGGGGGCATGAGCAGCGGAATTTTTCACCGCGTGGGCTGCGATTTCCCTTAGCTCCGGTTTCAGCTTGTCGAAAAGGGCTGCCACGGCAGCAGTGCTGGTGCTGCGCTCATAGCCCTCCAGCAGGGCATCATACGCTTCTTCCTGATAGCCCCAGAGTTCTGCCTGCTCCCGGGCAATGCCGAGCAGCGTTTCCAAATGAGGAGCGAAGGTGGTGAAATCCGAGCGCTTGCGGGCATCCGCCCATGCGTGCTTGGCCAGTGAGGCGGCGGAAGAAGCACGGGAAACGAGCTCCACCGGGAGCTTGGTGGCGCGGTCGAATTCCCGGCGGAGTTCGCGGAGATTTGCCGAGGCCGTGAAATCAGAGCCGTCATCAGTGGCCTCGGCCTGTTCCAGCGCTTCCTTCCATTCGATGGAGGTGGCCAGTTCGTGGGCGTGGGAGTAGAGCCAGGCAATTTGGTCTGCGCGGTGATTTGCCGCGGCAGGTGGCATGTAGGTTTCCTGATCCCAGCCGATCACTTCGGCGGAAGATCGGATCAGTGCGCATTTGCGGGCTTTCTCGAAAATCGACATGCCGCTTTCTGAACAAAAGAAAAGCAACATGGAAGTGCCGAGTGATCAGGTGGCCGGGACGATGAGAACTTCGTGATCCATAGGGCGGCGGGCAGCCTGAATCGCCCGCAGATAGCGTGCACGGGTGCCCTCTGTCAGTTCAAAAGCGTCCTCCCGCTCACGGCTCCCCTCAGGTGAGTTGAGCATTTCTTTGTACTGCCGTGTTTCAAAGGCCTGCTTGGTAGCGATGGCATTCCAGATTTCGCCAAAGGGAACGACCAGCGGGTTCTCCTGAAAGTCCTTCGCCAGATTGATTCCAGCTACCAGAGCTTCCGCAGGATAACGGCGTGTGGTCTTCCCCCAGGTGATGTCATAGGCTGGGGCTACAGGAGAAGAAATGCGGAGGATGAAACGATTGAGCTCATCATCGAAGGGCACCCACTCCATCCCTGCGCGTAGCGAATCGGAGACATCAAGCGGCCCAGGGCCCGGGCAGAACGGCAGGCGTTCACTGCGGATGCGGAGAGCATTTTCTTCGCTGGCGAGAATCGTGTGACCGTCCGTGCTGGTATGATTTCCTGTTAGATCATCGAAAACAAGAGTTCCCATGTCTCCATCCATTCCCAACTGTTTCAGGAAAACGAAGGCAATGATGGCCTGTCCTGCCCAGTCCGGGTGCACCCCATCCTTGCCGGCGATTTTGAAATGGGGGCCGTATTGTCGTTTGGCAGCAAAATCCGCCTGCAGCATCGGCAGGTAAACATCGGCACAGGAGACATCTTGTTCCTTTGCCAGGTGAATTGCTAGATTCCGGTAGCGACACAGCGTTAGATTGAGATCGTATTGGCTGCCGCGTGCCGTTTTCACCCAATCGGGAACGGCGTCGATGATGGTGGGAGTGCCTAGGAGAACGCGGCAATCCGCTTTCTTGAATCTCTGGATGATTTTTTCCTGATGCCTGCGGAAATCCGCCGCGATCTCCTCTTCATAAGGGATGTAGAAAAAATCATTCATCCCGTAGAGCGTGGTGGCCACGGTGGGGTGGAAGCGCAGGACATCCGTCTCCAACCGCGCCAGGAATTCACCGGACTTCTCACCACTCCAGCCATAATGGCGGACGGAAATTTCAAGCTCGGGACGGCAGATGGTTAGATACGACTCCACCAGCACCGAATAAAGCCTTTGCTCGGTGATCGAGTCTCCGCAGATCGCCAACCGATCTCTTTTTTTGAGAACAAGAGGTGGGGATTCCGCAACAGTTTCGAGCGGATAATCCGTGAACTGCAGGGAAGGAGTCGGCTGATGGTTTTTCAACCGCTGGAGGGTGGAGCGGAGTCGGAACAGAGGGTTCAAGGAGGGGATGGACGCCAGTTGGTTGCCACTACATTGATGATTTCAAGGTAGGGCGTCTTATTTCCATCGGGAGCGGTTTTCTTAGCCACTTCCAGGACGAGATTGGACAGATTTCCTGCGGGAGTGGTCCGTTGCAGTTGCTGGATGACAGCCGTATCCTTCTTACAGAAGGCTGGACGCTGGCGGTCCGGCAGGGGAGGGGTGACCAGATAGGTGGCGAAGAATTGGTTTTTCGCCTGATCCTCTCCGTCCGGGGGAGTTCTAACGATCAGGTGGAAAATACCCGTGCCGTCTTCCTTGCCGGTGGCGAATTTTTCAAACCGGTCATCACGGAATTCCACGAAGGTGGGCCAATCCACCAGCCAGCCCTTGGACGTTTCCTGCACGGCTACCGGGATACCGTTTGGCATGTCGGTGGTATCCACCTGAAAGATGAAAAGCGTTTCGCCGGTGATGCTGTCCGTCGCACTATTGGCCACCTGAATATCCGTATAGCTGGTAGGACCATCATTGCCCTGATGGGAATAGGCTTCCATTGCTGGACGGACCTTGTCCGCATGCAGCACGTAAACGCTGCGGGATGCCCAATCCGGAGCATCCAGAAATGCCTTGAGAGCGGCCATGGCTTGATCGGAAACCTTTACCGGTGGCGGCTCGGTTTTTTTTGAGGATTCCACGATAGGTGCAGGAACCGTGAGGGGAGGAGCAGCAGATTTTTCAACTGGAGCAGCAGGAACGGTTTCTTTCGTCTGCGGAGTGACGGTCTCCACTTGATCCGGCGGCGGGATGACGGTTTTAACCACTGGCGGTGGTGGCTTGACCGCTATGGGAGCTGGGAGAAGGGAATGGCTCTGCGCTTTGTTCAGTCCCAACAGATAGCCGATGCCCAACCCGAGGAGTGCTGTCAGCGCGCAGGAGAGAAAAAGAATGGTCCGGCGCGGCCCCTTGCAAGAGGGGATAGGAGGCGCAGGGGTGCGGGAATGGATGGCAGGGGCAGGCGGTGTCTCCTCCACCACGGGCTCCGTTTTCTCCACGGGAAGATGTTGGATGCGCGGTGCCGCTGAAGGAGAGTCGGAAAACGGCTGGAAATGCTCCTGCTGGGGTGCCGCGGGCGGAGGCGGCAGGGGGATGGTCTGCGGAGCTAGACGTGGACCAAGGCCGAAGGTGGGATTGGGCGCCAGAATGTCCTGATAGCAACGCGGGCATGGCCCCTGCTGTCCACCCATGGAAGAGGGAAGCTGCAAGGTCGTGCCGCAAGCAGGACAATGGAAATGAATCATCTGAATCATTTGGTTTTAGTAAGCGCAGCCGGATAAATGACAGACAAAAAGAATTAGTCGAGTCTGGTCGCTGGCTTGCTACAGGGAAGATTTCCTGTTCTCTGTACCTAGTTATGATTCTCGAAGTTTCTACCCCAGCCCTGCTGTTTCCAGCGATCAGCCTGCTGTTCCTGTCTTACACGAACCGTTTTCTGCATCTGGCGGCTCTCATTCGCAAGCTGCACAGCGACTGGCTGGAAAAAGGGGATTCGGCCCTGGCTGCCCAGATCAACAACCTGCGGCAACGTCTGGAGTTGATCCGGAGCATGCAGTTGCTCGGAGCGCTGAGCCTTTTCGTCTGTGTCGTGGCGATGCTTGCGGTGATTCTGAAAATCCACTGGCTCGGCATCGGTTCCTTTTTCACGGCACTCATCCTGATGGCCGGTTCACTGGGCTGCCTGGTATTTGAAGTAAGGATTTCCGGAGGAGCCCTTCGTATTTTGCTCAATGCAGTCGAAAGTGAGGAACTCAATAACGAAAATATGAATGAGCGAAAGTGAGCGGCGCATGATTTGCTAAAGAGAACTGGCATGAGCACAACAACAGGAAAAAAAGCATCCTTCAGCATCTCTTCCATCATTGCCGTGGTGGCGGCTATTTTCAGTTTCAAGGTGGGAGCTACTCTCGGAGTCTTACTGGCCGGAGTCGCCATTTTCTTCGGTCTGATAGGACTGTTGATGGCTTTATCTCCCAGTACACGTGGAGGGATTGCCAGTATCATCGCCATTCTGGCAGGCGGCATCGGTGTCATCGCTGCGGTGATCAAGGCATTCATTTATTTCTTCGGTTAAGTGACGGATTTTCAGGGTATTACTGCAAATTTAGCAGGTGATTTATGAGGGCTTTTTATTGTCAAAAGTGCGGAGAACGCCTGTTCTCCGAGAACTCGTTTTGCCTCAAGTGCAACAGCACCTTGGGCTTTCTCCCGGATCTCTGTGATCTTTCCGTGATCGAGCCTGCGGGCAATGATACGTGGAAGGCCAAGTCTCCGGCTGCGGTTGATAGACTCTATCGAAGGTGCCTCAATGAGAAGCAGGAAAAGGCCTGCACGTGGATGATTCCGGTGGAAGACACAAATGCATATTGCACGAGTTGCCGTCTGAATCGCACGATCCCGGACCTTTCTCTGCCAGAAAACAACATGCTGTGGCGCAAGATGGAGACGGCGAAACGCCGACTCATATACTCCCTGCTGCGTCTGGGGCTGCCGGTTTTTCCAAAATCTCCCACTAATGCTCTGGGGCTTTCATTTGACATTCTATCAGATGAAGAAAGTACGGCTGCTGTGGGCAACCGGATTCTCACTGGCCACTCGGAAGGAGTCATCACCATGAATCTCTCGGAGGCGGATGATGCGGAGCGTGAGCGCATGCGTCAGAGCATGGGAGAGGTGTACCGGACGCCACTTGGCCACTTCCGCCATGAATCCGGGCATTATTATTGGGACCTGTTGGTGAGGAATCATCCGCAGATTGATGCAGTTAGAAAAGTCTTCGGGGATGAGCGCGTGGATTACGGTCAGGCGATTCAGCAGCACTATGCCCGCGGAGGAGCCGCAGCCGGTTGGGAGGCCAGCTTTGTGACTCCCTATGCAGCCTCCCATCCGTGGGAGGATTGGGCTGAAACGTGGGCTCATTACCTCCATATCATCGATACGCTGGAAACTGCCGCCGGCAGTGGAGTGGAACTGCGTAGCAAGGAGGGAGTGAAGGTAATGAAGGATCCCTATGGATGCAGTTTTGAGGATATTCGAGATGATTGGCATGCTTTGCGGTTTTTGGTCAACAGTCTGAACCGCAGCATGGGACTGCCTGATCCTTATCCGTTCATTCTAAGCGATTTGATTGCCAGTAAACTCGCATTCATTCACGAATGGGTGCAAAAGACGGCGAAAAAGAATTAAAAGTTTCCGTCGATTGGCACGTAAGGTGCTTTTTGAATGATGTTGCGACACAACAAGTGGTCCGACTGAGATGCTCAAAGGTTAATGGGTTTTCCTTCGAGATGATCAGTCGGACCTCTTTTTTGTAAGAAGAGAGACGGGAAGTTGCGGAAGTTTTCGAAACCTGTCAGTCCCATGGGCGCGGATATTTCTCCGTTCATTTTCTCAAATAAAATGCAGTGGTATTATTCAAAGGGCGCGATCCAGTTGGGTCCCATTTCACAGGGTGAGCTGACAGCGAAGATTGCGTCCGGAGAAGTCACTGCGGTGGATCTGGTCTGGAGGGAGGGAATGTCGGCATGGCTGCCAGTGGCGAGCATGCCAGAACTGAATGCGTCCGAGCCGTCCCAATCTCCTTACGCCCCGCCTTCGGTGAGGGATAATGCTCCTCAATATCTACAGTTTATCCCCCGGACATGTGGATTGGCGACTGCCAGCCTGATTTGTGGGATTCTCGGATTTCTCTGCTTCCCAGTTGGAATCGCTGCGATCGTGTGTGGCCACTTGGCACTCTCTGCCATTTCAAAGTCGGATGGGTATCTCACCGGGCGTGGCATGGCGATTGCAGGCTTGATTTGCGGCTACCTGATGATCACCTTTAACGTATTCATAGTGGCTGTGGCCATTTTCTCTTCAATGTCCAAGGCACACTAACCTCACTCGATCCCATGCAATGGTATTACTCCAAAGGAGCGGTCCAGCTCGGTCCGGTTTCTGAAGTTGAACTGAAAGCCAAAATCGCTTCAGGAGAAATCACCACCAGTGACATGGTGTGGAAGGATGGGATGGCGGATTGGGTGCCATTGTCCAGAGTCCCCGAACTGATCGTAAAAGCATCTGCCGCCGTTCAAGCGCCACCACCTATCTCTGGAGATTCAGCATCTCCTTACATTCCCCCGGTTTCGGCACCCCAGCCCGGTGTGAATCATTCCGGACTGCCGATCCCCAACTATTTGTGGCAGTCCATTACAGTGACGGTGTGCTGCTGTCTGCCTTTCGGCATTCCCGCGATTGTTCACGCTGCCAAGGTGGAGAGTCTTCAGGCACAGGGTGATATTAGAGGCGCGCTTGCCGCCTCCAAATCCGCTAAAACCTGGGTCATGGTTTCCATCTTCAGTTGGCTGGCCGTCGTGGTGTTTTATATTGTTACAGCCGTGATTGTCGGAGTCAGTGGAACCCACTGAATGATGCACTGGCGTCGTGCACTGTGGGTGATTCTGGCAGTCTTGCTTCTGGGAGCAGCATGTTTGCTGCTGTATCGCAATGGGCCAGGCGGCACGCCCTTTCTGCCGGGCTGTTTGTTTCGTAAACTTACAGGCCTCAATTGCCCTGGTTGTGGCATGACGCGTGCCACCTATGCCACTCTGCACGGTGACTTGGGCCGGGCATTTCGTCTGAATCCGCTGGGGATGATCCTGTTGCCGATTGCATTGCTGGGGATTTCCCTGGAAGTGGCTGGCTGGGTGGGGGGGAAGCCGTTGCCCTTCACTTTTAAACTCAAGAGGAACTGGGGTTGGATATTGCTTTATCTGATTCTGGCCTACTGGGTTTTACGGAACCTGCCGTGGTGGCCGTTCACCTTGCTGGCACCGTGAATTACTTGCCCGCGGCGCTTTCTCGGGCTACGTCCAGCCATGTCTTTGCTTCTTGGAGTTAACATCGATCACATCGCAACCCTTCGTCAGGCGCGCTACGCCCGCATGCAGGCTTCTCCAAATGCAGAGCCTTCTCCTCTTACTGCTGCGCTGGATTCTCTCGCAGGAGGAGCGGATTCCATCACCCTCCACGTGCGTGGCGACCGCCGCCACATGCAGGATGCGGATGCGTTTCTTGTCCGCGAGCAGGTGAAACTTCCACTTAATCTGGAAATGGGAGTGACCGAGGAAATGGTGGGCCTGGCTTTGAAGCTCAAGCCTGAGTTTGTCTGTCTGGTGCCGGAATCCCGTGAGGAAATCACCACGGAAGGCGGGCTGGATGTGCGTGCCTCCTTCGATAAAACGCGGATGGTGATTGCGCGCCTACAGGACGCCGGTATCCGCGTGAGTCTTTTTATCGATCCAGACCTGGCTCAGATTGATGCCGCAGGGGAAGCTTGTGCGGATATGATCGAGCTGCACACCGGCTGCTATGCAAATGCCATGGGCGAAGCCCAGAATGCCGAACTGGAGCGCTTGATCATTGCTGCCAAAGAGGGCCACTCTGCCACGCTCCAGGTGAACGCAGGTCACGGCATCAATTACACGAACATTGCTCCGTTGCTGACCATTCCGCATCTTTCGGAACTGAACATCGGTCACAGCATCATCGCCCGTTCCACGCGCGTGGGTCTCACCACTGCCGTGAAGGAAATGAAGGATCTGATGGCCACCTACTCTGCTTGAACATGCGTATTTTCGGCATTGGTATCGATGTGGTGGAGGTGGAGCGGATCGCTTCTGCCATTGAGCGCCATGGCGAGCCATTTCTCTCCCGGTTGTTCACTACATCTGAGAGAGACTACTGCATGGCTCAGAAAAAGCCTGCTCTCCATTATGCTGCCCGTTTTGCCGCGAAGGAAGCCGTCAGCAAGGCTCTGGGTACCGGAATCGGTGGTGATGCCGGATGGCTGGATCTGGAAATCACCCGCGACGCACTGGGGGCTCCTGCCTTGAAACTAAGCGGAACCGCCCAACGCTTTGCCTCCGCGCAGGGGATTTCCGAAATCAAGATCAGCCTCACCCATGCCCGGGAATACGCTGCGGCCAATGCCATCGCTCTAGCAGAATAATATCTCCACTTTCTTATGATCCGTCCCCGCCGCAATCGTCGCACGCCTGCCATCCGTGATCTGGTCCGCGAAACCACGCTCAGCGCCAAGGATTTCATCCTGCCGGTGTTCTTTCATGAGGATGCGGAAAACACGCCCATATCGTCCATGCCGGGGGTTACCCGTTGGTCGGTGGATGGTCTGGTGAAAGAGGCAGGCGAGGCCTTTGCCTTGGGAGTCCCGGCGGTGGTGCTTTTCCCTAAAATAGAAGAAGCCCTGAAAACCTCCCATGCGGAGGAAAGCCACAATGATGATGGACTGGTGCCACGCGCGATCCGTGCGCTGAAGGCAGCCTATCCGAAACTCTGCGTTATTACCGACGTGGCGCTCGATCCCTATAACTCGGATGGCCACGATGGAATCGTCCAGCGGGATGGGCAGGGTGAGTTGCACATCCTGAATGATGAGACGGTGGAAGTGCTCTGCCAGCAGGCACTCTGTCACGCCCGTGCAGGTGCGGACATCGTCTCTCCCTCCGATATGATGGATGGCCGCGTGGCCGCCATCCGTGAGGCGCTGGATTCCGAGGGCTTCCAGCATGTTTCCATTCTCAGCTACACCGCCAAGTATGCCTCCGCATTTTACGGTCCGTTCCGTGGGGCGCTTGACTCCGCTCCGAAAGAGGGGGACAAGAAAACCTATCAGATGGATCCGGGTAACTCCCGTGAGGCCATCCGCGAGACGCTTTTGGATGAAGCAGAAGGTGCGGACATGCTGATGGTGAAGCCCGCAGGGCCTTATCTGGACATCATCTACCGCATGCGCGAGACGACCACGCTGCCCATCGCCGCCTATCAGGTGAGTGGCGAGTATCTCATGCTGAAGACTGCCGCTGCTGCAGGGTGGCTGGATGAAAAAGCCATCGTCCTGGAATCCCTCACCGGCATCAAACGTGCCGGAGCAGATATGATTCTAACGTATTTTGCCAAGCAGGCTGCTGTTTGGCTGAGGTGAAAAGGGCTGTTCCTCTTACTTCTGGATGAGCTTGAGGATGGGAGGGAAGGCTTCCTTCCACGCGTGGGCGAGAGCACACCGGATGATGATGGTTTCCTGATCCCGGTCTGGAAATGCTTTCACCGCCCGCGCTTTTTTCGCCGCACGATGGATTGCCTGGAGTTCCGGAGTCAGCGTGAGCACACCCAGAACGGCTGCAAGGGAGGTAGCCGCCACAATGATGGCCACTGCTCCAAGGAATGGGACTTTAGCCACGATCAGTGCAAAAACGGCAATGATGATGCTGAGGGGCGGCACGGCTTGGCCGAAACGGCGGCTGTTTTCACGTGAAGCGGCTGCCTTGGGCTGTTCGTCCGCCCATTCCTCCATGGCTTTCATGCGTAGCTGACGGCCGAAACTATCCGCTGTGCCATCCGCCCGATGAACGACAGCCTCCCCGCTCTTTCCAGGAAACCAGGTGGCCAGATCGCATTTGCAAAGCTGCTCACCTTCCGTGGCCAGAATACGGAGGCCGAACCACCAGCGCGCTGCGAAAGCGACAGCGAGGGAAACGAGAGACAGAAGCAGCAGCAGGCGGGGCATGGGAAAGACAGAAGATACCCACCTTCAATAAACAAGGCTCAAGAGTAGAAAAATGGCCGCTTGCTATGCTTTGGTACCACGGGTGGTTCCACCGGCAGCGAACCACGCCTTGGGGTCGTCCGGCCATGGGTGGCGGGGATAGCGTCCGGCGACTTCTTTTTTCATCTGTGCGTAACCGGATGCCCAGAAGCCTTTCAGGTCCTTGGTCATCTGCCAGGGTTTCTGGCCTGGGGTGAGGATGTGAATGAGCAGGGGAGAGCGGCCACCCGCGATGAGCGGAGTTTCCCAAAGACCGAAGAGATGGGAGACGCGCACGGAAATGTAAGGATCCTTACCCATTTCGTAAGTGATTTTGGCCGACTGGCCATTGGGAAGATTCACGCGCTCCGGGCAGTAGGAATCCAGGGCGGCGCGCTGGGCGTGGCTGAGCCATTCACGGAGCACGCGCCAAACGTTCGCTTCCTTGATATCCTTGTAGCTCACAGAACCGTGGCAGATCTGCGCGATGGCATCCACGCGGTCTTCATCGGTCCAGCCGGGCATGTCCAGCTCCGGCATGAGCCGTCCCAGCAGGCTCAGACGCGCGGTCCATTGCTCCACCGAGTCATCCCAGTTTTTCAAGATGAGCTCACCGGATAGAACCCGCTGGGCCAGGAGTTCTGCTGCCTGATCGAGATTGATTCCATGATCGCCCTCCTTTGCCTCCAGCACCAGGTCGCGGAAACGGGTTTCCTTCCGTGCCACCACGCGCCGGCGGGTTTCGTCCCAGGCAGCGCCATCGGTTGTGGTTAAATCATCGGGGAAAAGCTCAGCCAGCCATGCGGGATCGATGGCGGTGGCACGGCGCAAGTGGACGATGATTTCACGCGCCTCCACTTCCGTGATCTCTGCGGCCACGAAGGCGGGTGCATTTCTAACACACGACTCCTCATCCAGCTTTCCCTTGCGCTGATGCACCAGCTTGCAGGCGAGGGTGCCCTGGCTGAAACGGATGGCCAATTGATCGCTGAAGCTGGCCAGCATGGCCTTGCCCACGGCCTCACGGTGCGCCTTGAAATCGATCTCCTGCCAATCCCAGCCGAAGCGCTTCGCCAATGCACCAAGTCGCTCGAACCCTTGGGCGGTTTCCCGCGCGCCCCGTCCCATCACGCCTAACTGATTGCAACGTTGCGGATCGAAGTTCATCGAGACGGCAGAGTCAAAGGCGCGCCATTCGCCTGCGAAGTCCGTGTCATCGTCATCGAAAATAAAATCCTTCCGGCCCACACCGCCGCGCTTGTTGACGAAAATTCCCTCTCCCTGCACGCAGGCGGCGATGAATGCCGTCTCCGCCACGCAGCCATGCTCATGGCCAGCCAGCATCAGCCGGGAAAACCGTGGCTCCAGTGGCAGTGCCGCCATTTTGCGCCCCTCGTCGGTGAGTTGCCCTGCGGCATCCAGTGCTCCCAGGTCATGCAGCAATCGTTCCGCCCTCCTCAATGAGTCTTCCAGCGGTGCATCGAACCACCGGAACTGACGAATGTCAGACACTCCCGCCGCTTTCAGTAGCAGCACGGACTCTGATAGATCCACGCGGTGGACTTCCGGAGCTTCAAATTCGCTCCGGCGAGCGTGTTCTCCTTCGCTCCACAGGCGGAAGGCGCGGCCGGGTGCGGTTCGGCCAGCGCGGCCGGCCCGTTGTTCCGACGCGGCGCGGGAAATTTTGGTGATGAGCAGGGTATTGATGCCACGGCGGGCTTCGTAGGAAGCGGTGCGTGCCAGCCCGGAATCGATCACCGTGCGTACTCCATCGATGGTGAGGGAGGTTTCCGCCACATTGGTGGCCACGATGATCTTGGGCCTGCCACCGGGGGCGATGGCAGCCTCTTGGGCAGCAGGGGGCAGGGCGCTGTAGAGTGGAAAAACATCCCAGCCCTTCGCCACCGAGCCGTTTTCCAGAAGCTCGATGGTTTTCCGGATTTCATGCGTGCCGGGAAGAAACATCAGGATATTTCCCGGTTCCGGCATGGCCATGGCATCGCGGCAGACGGCCACCATTTTTTCCCAAATGGGGACTTCGCGCGGCGGACCTCCACGGCGATCATTAACAGGCGCGCGATGAGTGCGGTAGAGAACCTCCACCGGGAATTTCCGGCCACCGGCTTCCAAGGAGACGGCCGGTGCCAGGTAATCCGCCAGCCCGGCTGTTTCCAGTGTGGCAGACATCACCACCACCCGCAGATCCGGCCTCGCGCCATCCTGCAGATCCAGGCAGCGCGCGAGTGCGATGTCCACTGCCAGGCGGCGCTCGTGGAATTCATCGAAAACCACCGCGCCAACTCCCGAGAGCGTCGGATCGTCCTGAATCCAGCGCTGGAACACGCCATCTGTTAGATAAATGATGCGGGAGTCGCTTCTATATTTCGAATCGAAACGGACTGCGTAACCGACTTCGTGGCCGAGTTGTGCCTTGCGCTGCTTCGCCACCCATCCAGCCAGCAGACGCGCGGCCATCCGCCGGGGCTCGATCACCAGGATTTTTCCCTGAATGCCCGCATCCAGCAGCATGCCAGGTACGGCAGTGGATTTCCCGGAGCCGGTAGGCGCTTTCAAAAGAACCCGGGATTTCTCACTGGTGGCAACAGCGGCGCTCAGCGCATCCGCGATTTCATAAACAGGCAACTGCACGCCACGGGTGTGGCTGGAAACGCCCACGGCTGGAAGGGGAAAATCCGCGGTGCTTTGTAAATGGAATCTGATTGGCAGGTGTCCTTCCAGACAGTAACCATCCAATGGAAATGGACGAAGAGGGTAAGACGAGCCGATGGAAAGTGGAACCTTATCTGGGCGGGATCGCCTTGATTCTGCTGCTGCTGGGCAGTTTTTTTGTGCTGAAGCCGTTCCTTTCCTCACTCATGTGGGCGATTGTGCTGGCTTACTCGCTCTATCCGCTGCAACGGACCTTTACCCGCTGGTTCCGCGGGTCACGGACGCTCGCCGCATGTCTGGTGACGCTCACACTCACGCTGCTTCTCGCGGGTCCGATTCTGTTGCTGGGTGTTTCCCTCGCACAGGATGCGAAGGATTTGGCAAAAGCTTCCCGGGAATGGTTTCTGTCTGCTCCGGAAGAAGCTCCCGCATGGCTTACCCGGGTACCTTTGGTGGGCGATGACTTCGCAGGCTATTGGCGGGATTTTGCCGAAGACCGGAACCGCTGGATGGATCAGTTGGACAAGGAAGTGGATAAAAAAGAGCCGATCCCCCGCGCCACTGTGGTGCCGGAAGTGGATGGCTATCCTCAGATAACGGCCTCACCCTATCCTTCCACTACTGCTGCCACGGATAATGATGCGTCCAAGCAGGATGCTCAAATGCCAGCATCCCATGCTGTGGCCCTGCTGGGACAGTTTCTGGTATGGGCCCGTACATGGCTGCTGCTGGCGGGAACAGTGGTGGTGAAAGGTGTCAGCCAGGTGTTGATCAGCGCGTTTCTAGCTTTCTTCCTGTTGAGGGATGCCTCGGTTTTAGCGGATCGCTTGAGTGTTGCTGTGGACCGACTGACGGGGGGGAGGGGGCATCGTCTTTTGAAAGTCGCAGGAGGTACTGTGCGGGGGGTGGTTTTCGGTATTTTGGGAACTGCCATCGTGCAGGCATTGGTGGCAGGGATTGGATTCACCATCGCAGGGGTGCCGGGCGCCATCCTGCTCGCGGTGCTTACGTTTTTCTTCGCTGTCATTCCCTTCGGTCCGCCTTTGATCTGGCTGCCGGCAGCGTTCTGGCTGTTTACCCAGCATCACACGGGGATGGGCATTTTCATGCTGCTGTGGGGCCTTCTCGGCATCAGCAGTGTGGATAACATCGTGAAGCCTTATCTGATCAGCCAAGGAAGCAAGATGCCCTTTGTCCTGATCTTTTGTGGAGTGATCGGTGGTGCGCTGGCCTTTGGCCTGGTGGGTGTCTTCCTTGGCCCCACCTTGCTGGCGGTTGCCTTCCGCTTGATTGAGGAATGGTCGGCCAGTCCGGAATTGGTGGAAGAGGATCTGGCTGGGGAGTGACACTTCGACATTGCACCTTGTGGAGTGATAAGCGACACCCCGTGCATGGCAGTGAGTCCTTCAGCCTTGGGCAAGGTGCTGGAAGTTTTTGAGGAAAACTTCCGGGATCGTGGAGAATTGGGTGCATCCCTCAGTGTATGGTGGCAGGGCGCGGAAGTACTCTCTGTCGCCCATGGCTGGAGGGAAAAGGAGCATCTTCATCCATGGACGGAACAGACCCTCATTCCGGTGTATTCCAGCACGAAAGCGCCTTCATCGGCGGCATTGCTGATGGCATTGGAGGAGCAGGGATTTTCTGAAAAGACACGGGTGCGGGAAGTTTGGCCCGAATTTCCGGTGGAGGATGCACTTTTTTCCCACCTGCTTTCCCACCAATGTGGCCTGGCTGCGCTGGATGTGCGGGCCAGTATTTTCGATCACGAGGGAGTGGTGGCGGCCATTGAAGCCCAAGTCCCCGCATGGAGCCTGGGCCAGGGACACGGTTATCATCCCAGAACCTTTGGGGCTCTGGTGGAGGAGCCTCTCAGACGGCTTACCGGGAAAAATCTAGGCGAGTATTGGCAGGAAAAAATCGCCCGGCCCCTCGACCTGGACTTCTGGATCGGCCTGCCGGAAGAGCAATGGCATCGTGTGGGCAAGCTCTATCCCGGGAAGGCGACCAAGGAGGAAATGGCGGATGGCTTTTACGCTCAGTTCAATACGGAGGGAACTCTGACACGCCGCGCCTTCTCCTCGCCACGGGGCCTGCATGGCGTTCATGAAATGAATGATGGAAAGGCGTGGTCCGTCGGGCTGCCAGCGATGGGGGGAGTCGGATCGGCTTCCGCCTTGGCCAAGTTTTATCAGGCCGTGATCGGTGCGATTCCCGGCCCTTTTTCCGCGAAGGTGCGCCACGCCCTGGCCACCCCCCAATCCTCCTCCGAGGACAAGGTGCTGCTGCGTCCCACGGTTTTCACCAATGGATGCCAGCGCGATCCTGTGGATGCGGCGGGCAAGAAGCTGCGCCAACTTTATGGGCCGTCTCTCTCCGCGTTCGGCCATCCTGGTGCGGGTGGCTCCCATGCCTTCGGCGATCCCGAGACAGGCATTTCCTTTGCCTACACCATGAATCAAATGGAGTTGAACGTCATGCCCGGGGAGAAATGCGTTCGACTGATCCAAGCGCTGTTTGCCGAGCTTTAAGCCGCTTTTGAAAAATTTTTCAGAAAATATGTATTTAGTCCTTGTCGTGGGCGATTCTTCGTGGTATCAATCGCGTGTCGCAAGACCAAGGCGGTCCGACTGAGATGCCTTCCTAGGTTAATGGGTTTTTCCTAGGGGGATGATCAGCCGGGCCGCCTTTTTTTCTCCAGCACTTTGCTGGAAAGCGTACCTTTCCTCTTTGCCCTAGATCGGCGTCATTGGTTGCGCCGTATGGTTGGTTGAGGAGCTTCAGACAGCGTGCCACCTTGGGAGAATCGGAACCACGTGGTGGTGCAGGGATTGATCGGGCTGTGAAGAATGTCATATTCTCTAACTCCTGTCCTATTTAAAAAGGCGATTGATTATTCCCCCCGGAAGAGGGTTAATGTTTAGGAAACCCGAAATATATCCCATGCTTTCAGAAATCTTCGCCCGCTTGTTCAATGATCCGACGACGTGGGCGGTATATGCCTCGGGACAGGCGGTGGGGACACTTACTAAGGTAGGCTTGAAAAACGGTGGGGTGGGCCTGCGCCTGGATTACGATTTCCATGATGGCGGTGGCTTCATCGTTGCGCGGAAGGAGGTGAAGTTCACGCTGCCGGAAACTTTTGAAATCAACTTTCGACTGAAGTCGGAAAGCCCGGCGAACCACTTTGAGTTCAAGCTCTCCGATCCATGTAATGAAAATACCTGGCGCTACTTCCGGGATGATTTCCGCTGGCCGAAGCAATGGACCCCCCAGCAGATCCGTGAGCGCGATCTTCCCTTTGCGTGGGGGCCAGCAGGCGGTGGCGCACCTTCGAAGGTGGGGTCCATGGAGTTTGTGGTATCCGCAGGGCCGGGAGGGAAGGGCAGCATCTGGCTGGCTGATTTTTCACTGGAGGATCAGACTTTTGTGGCTCCGGCTGGTGTGGAGGCTACGAGCGAACTCCCGGGCCATGAGGCGGATCAGGTTTTCTCCATGGAACGGGGGAGTTGCTGGCGGGCTGCCATGAGCGATGAGAGGCCGCATTGGACGGTGGACTTTGGTCGCATGCAGCGGTTCGGTGGTTTGGTGATCCATTGGCCGGAGGATCTGCCCTCCAAGGCGTATAAGATTGAAATTTCCAGAGGTGGCAGGACGTGGAAGGTGGTGCACCGCACCCGCTATTCATCAGAGAAATGCAGCCATGTCACCCTGCCTGATGGAGAAGCGCGTTTTTTGCGGATTTGTTTTCGTGAGCCGGTCTCTGCGGGCATCAGCGGTCTGGTGCTGAAGCCGGATGCCTTTTCCCATACACCGAATGAGTTCATGCACGCGGTGGCGAAGGATTTCCCCCGTGGCTGGCACCCCCGCTACTGGCATCGCGAGCAATCCTACTGGACCCCCATCGCCACGCCAGATGGGACCAAGCGCGCGCTCATCAATGAGGAAGGACTGGTAGAACCGGATGAAGGAAGTTTCTCACTGGAGCCATTTCTGCTGGTGGATGGCATCCTGATCACATGGGCGGATGTGGAAACGCAAGTGGGTCTGCCGGAATGCGGTGCGCCCCTCCCCTATGTGAAGTGGAAGGCTGACGAACTTGTTCTAACGATCCAACCCTGGGTGGAAGGGCACGGGCACAGCAGGATCCTGCGGGTGACCTATCAGATCGAAAATCCGAAACGTAGAAACGTGAAACTGGCAGTGGCGGTGAGGCCCTTCCAGGTAAACCCTCCGTGGCAGGCATTCCGGAATTTGGGAGGGCGTTCTCCGATCTCGAAGATTCGTTGTGGGAATCGTTTTCTCACCGTGGAGGGCCGGAAGGTGATTCCGGACAAACCCGCGAATGAGCAGGGCGTGGCCGCCTTCGAGGAGGGAACGGTGATGGCTTTCCTAGCGCGGGGCAGGACACCACAGCGGCGTGAAGTGAATGATGCCTCGCTGCTGGCCAGCGGTGTGATGATGTGGGAGGCGGAAGTGGAGAAGGTAACGATCTCTGTCCCTTATGCGGACCAGATTCATCCACTATCAGCGAATTCCTATGAGCACGCTCTGGATGCCTGGAGGGAAAAACTCAATACGACGAGCTGGGAGGTTCCAGATCACGTGAAGTCTCACGTGGAATGCTTTCGCACGGCTGCGGCTCATATTTTAGTCAATCGGGATGGCCCTGCATTGCAACCGGGGCCACGCCGCTACACCCGCACCTGGGTAAGGGACAGCGTGATCATGGGAGCTGCGCTGATGAAGGCAGGCATCCCTGAGACGCTGAAGGAGTTCCTGAATTTCTATCAGCCATTCCAACGTGCGGATGGTTTTGTGCCCTGCGTGGTGGATCGGGATGGTGTGGATTGGCTCGTGGAGCATGACAGCCATGGGCAATTCATCTGGGGTGTGTATGAAGTTTTCCGCCATGACCATGACCGGGAATTCCTCTGGAAAATGTGGCCCGCGGTGAAGCTGGCAGCGGACTTCCTCCAGAAGTTGCGGAAGGAGCGCCTGACGTGTGACTATCAGACAGGTGAACACTCGGCCTGCTATGGACTGCTGCCCTTATCCGCCAGTCATGAAGGCTATCTGGCCCACCCGGTGCATTCTTACTGGGATGATTTTTGGGGAGTGAGAGGGCTGGAAGCGGCTGCGGATATTGCCATTGCCCTGAAGGAGAATGGCAAGCCATGGCAGGAGGAGGCGGGCCCCTTTACGGATGACCTGATGCGTTCCATCAAGTCCGTGATAGCGAACAAGAAGCTGGAATACATTCCAGGCTCGGTGGAATGGGCGGATTTCGATCCCACGGCTACTTCAAATGCCATCGGGCTGCTGGACTTCGCCGATGAACTTCCGGCCGGTCAACTGGAGCAGATGTTTGATATTTATATGCGGGATTTCCGCCTGAAACGGCAGGGGAAGATGCCATGGAAAAACTACACGGCGTATGAGATCCGCATCGTAAGCGCATTGATCCGGCTGGGAAGGCGGGATGATGCGCAGGAGGTCATGGACTTTTTTCTATCAGACCGGCGCCCCTGCGAGTGGCACCAGTGGCCGGAGATCTCATGGCGTGATTTGCGCGCTCCGGGTCATCTGGGTGATGTGCCACACACCTGGATCTCTGCGGAATACATTCTGGCCTTTACATCCATGATCGTGAGCGAGCGGGAGGCAAAGGAGAGCCTGGTTCTGGCCAGTGGCATGGCATGGGATTGGATCTGCGGTGAGTCTGGTTTTTCGCTCAAAGATATGCCTACCCGTTACGGGATGCTGGATTTCCATATCAGAGCGGTGGCTGGCCAAGAGATCACGGCAGTGATCGGTGGTTCCCTCACCATTCCAGTGGGTGGAGTACATCTTTGCCCGCCACTTCCACAGGGCTTTAAAATCACATCCGCCACCGATTCCAAAGGTGAGCCTCTGGTGATGGATGAGGTGGATCATTCCGTGATCATTTATCAACTTCCTTGCCAGGCGAATCTGCAACTTTCTCCCACCCCATGAAACCTGAAGCTGACTCTTTCCACATTTATACCAATGGACGCCTTCGCAGCATCGTGCTACCAAATGGCAATGGAGGTCTCTATCATGATTGGGTGGCCATCACCCGATGGTCGGAAGCTGCTCCCGAGGTAAGCGGACCGGCTGTGTATCTCCGTGATGGAACGGTTTGGAATCAAATAGGGTCCGGGTATGATCATGAAGGCATCCAAGCGGGCATACAGGTCCGTATTGCGCGGGATGAGGACATTGAAATCCGCCGCATCACTCTGAGTAATATTACGGAAGAAACGCGGACGATTGAACTAACAACCTATGCTGAGATCTCCCTCAATCACCCGATGGGAGATGCGGGACACCCGGCGTTTTCCAAACTTTTCGTGCAGACGGAATCGGTGGACGGCATGCTGCTGGCCAGACGCCGTCCGCGTGGGGCGAATGAGAATTGGCCATGGGTGGCGCAAGCCCTGCGGGGAGATTACATCGATTGCTCCTGGGAAACCAATCGCGCCTCCTTCATCGGGCGGGGCAGGAATACTGCCGATCCGCAGGCCATGGACCTCGCAGGTGATTTGGGCCTGGAAGCGGGAAATGTGCTGGATCCGGTGATGGCATGGCGCTGCCGCGTGCCACTGTGTCCCGGAGAAACAAAAACCCTGTGGGTTCTAACGGCAGTGGCCCCGGATAAGGCCCAGGTTACGGATCTCCTGGTACATGCCGATGCGGAGGAACTTTTCCTGAGTGCTCCGGCGGATGCCAATGCCCGCTATGATGCCCTGGCAGCCACCATGCTGCTGGGACGCACGGATCGGGTAGTGCCGGAAAGCATCGCCGGTTCCGGAGTGGTGCATCGTTTTCCGCTGTCTCCCGAGGAAATCCGGGTGATCGCCACTGGCGGGGTGGATAGCCCCGCCACGCAGGAACTGCTGGCTGCCCTGCCTTATTGGTGGAGCCGTGGCCTACAGGTGAAGCTTTTCATCATCGTGGATGAGCTTCCAGTGAAGAGCCGGGCTGTCGATGCAGCAATGGTGAAGAAATCCGATTTCACTCCGGATGAATGGAGCTGGTGGCTGGCCTCTGCCCAACTGGTGATCGGCGATGAAATCGCAGATACGGAGGCGTCTGTTGTAGCTCCGGCTCCAGGTGTGGCAGTACAGCGCAAGGATGTCCCCGCAGATCTGAAGGAGGAGCTTTCGTTTTTCAATGGTCTGGGCGGTTTCCGCAAGGATGGACGGGAGTATGTGATTCTCCTGCCTCTCAGGAATGGACGTTTGCAGCGCCCGCCGATGCCGTGGTGCAATGTGTTGGCGAATCAACGCCTGGGCTGCACGGTGACGGATAATGGAGCCGGCTATACATGGGCGAGAAACAGTCAGGCCAACAGGCTCACCCAGTGGTCCAATGACCCAATGCGCGATCCCAACTGTGAGGCGCTTTATCTGCGGGATGAAGTAACGGGTGAGGTGTGGTCACCATTGCCTGGTCCTGGCGAGGCACGCACTTCTTTCATCGTGCGGCATGGGTTTGGCTACAGCCGGTTCCTTTCCAAAATGGGGGATCTTTCGCAGGAGGTGGAGTTTCTGGTTCCCCCGGAAGATGCCGTGAAGTTGGTAGCGGTGCGGCTGCGTAATGAGGGCGCGGACGCGCGGTGTTTGTCATTTGCCGCACTTCACCAGTTGATCCTCGCTTCCTCGCCGGATCGTCACCATGCCACGCTGGCTTGGACGGATGAAGAGGGGGTGCAGCATGCGCTGAATCCCCGCGCGGGTGACTTCGCTGGAGGCCAGGTGTTTGCTTTCACGCATATCACAGGGGCTGATGTTCTGGCCGAAGTTCATAATAATTCCCTGCAGGCATTCCTTGGACAGGGAACGATGGAGTCTCCAGAGATGAGCGGTGAGGGCGCGCGTGGTTATGGCCGGGATGCCTGCTTTGGCAGCAGAACCTCATTCGAATTGGCAGCCGGAGAAGAAGTGGAGCTGGTGGTGGCGTTTGGCGAAGCTCTATCTGAAAGCGAAACCGATGGCTGGATTGAAAAATACCGCCGGCCGGGTGCGATGGCAAAAGCGCGTGCCGAAACAGATGCACACTGGCAGGAAGTGCTGGGGCATGTCCAGATCCAGACTCCTCTGCCGGAAGTGGATGTGCTGGTGAACGGATGGCTGGTCTATCAGAATTTGGCCTGCCGCATCTGGGGACGCAGCGCCTTCTATCAGTCCGGTGGTGCGTATGGATTCCGGGATCAGTTGCAGGATGCTGCGGCATTTGCAGTGGTGAATCCGGAAATTTTACGCGAGCAGATCCTGCTGCATGCGGCACAACAATTCCCGGAAGGAGATGTGACGCATTGGTGGCATCCAGCTCCCATGGGCACTGGTATGCGGACAAAATTTTCCGATGACCTGCTCTGGCTGCCATGGCTGACAGAGCATTACCTGCGTACGACGGGGGACTATGGCATTCTGGATGAGAAGCGCCCGTTCATCGAGGGCCCAAAATTGACAGCCCACGAGGATGAGGAATACATGAAGCCCTCTATTTCTACGGAACATGTGAGTGTTTTCGAGCACTGCTGTCGCTCCATGGATCGTTCGCTTACCAAAGGGATTCACGGCTTGCCGCTGATGGGCATTGGTGATTGGAACGACGGAATGAGCCGCATCGGGCGTGAAGGAAAAGGCGAGAGTGTGTGGATGGGATTTTTCCTCTATGAGATCCTGAAAAGCTGGATTCCCCTCTGTGAGGCGCGTGGTGAATCCAAACGGGCGGAACGTTATGCGATCTATCGAAACGAACTGCTGGAAGCGATCAACACCGCAGGCTGGGATGGGGAATGGTATCGCCGTGCCTATTATGATGATGGCGCGCCACTGGGGACCCATACGGATGAGGAGTGCAGGATCGATGCCCTGGCCCAGGCATGGGCGGTGATTTCCAAGGCTGCCCCGGCAGAGCGGGCGGATCAGGCGCTGGATGCGCTGGAGCGGGAATTGATCGATGAATCGGCAGGCATTGTCCGCCTGCTTCACCCCCCGTTTGTGAATACTCCGCATGATCCGGGATACATCAAAGGCTATGTGGCGGGTGTGCGCGAAAACGGCGGACAATACACGCACGCCGCGTGCTGGGTGGTGAGAGCGATGGCGGAAGCGGGGCGGCGTGATCAGGCTGCGAGGATTTTAAAGCATCTCACTCCTGTATGGCAGGCCCGGGATGAGGCCTCCGTGGCTCGCTATCAGGTGGAACCGTATGCCATTGCTGCAGACATTTATGGTGCTGCGCCTCATGTGGGGCGGGGCGGGTGGACGTGGTATACGGGATCCGCCGGATGGATGTTCCGTGTCACTCTGGAGTCCTTGCTGGGGCTCCGGGTGGAAAACGGTGATCTACTGGTGCTGGACCCACGCATCCCTAACGGTTGGCCGGGTTTCTCCATCAACTATCGTACGCCCTCGGGGCGCACGCTGTATCAGATCGAGGTGAAAAATCCCCAATCCAAGGCGGAGCGCATCATCAGTCTGGAGGTGAATGGCGTTCCTACCGAAGTCGAGACCGGCATTGGCTATTGGCCGCTGCTGGATGATGGCGGCGTGTATCGGGTTACAGCAGTGATGGGGTAGGAGCTCTCCAGCTTACTTATCACCAAATCAAGCCTCCAGGGCTCGTTCTTTCAGCAAGTCAGATCGAGCATCTCGATGGTTCGGTCCGCCTTGCCGATGATCCAGGAGCCATCCGGCTTGATTTCCAACTGCGCATCATAACGGAGATGGGATTCTCCGTTTTTTGCCAATACGACCACACCGATGCCCGCAGCGGTGAGCAGATCGAGAATGGCTGCGATCTGGCTTTCTGGAAGCGAGCTGCCGGGGCGATCGAGGTAAACGATGCGCGGCTCTGCCAGCAGCAGCCTGGCTACGGAGACCATGTGCTGCTCACTGATGGAAAGCAGATCTTCCCAATCTTGAACGACATCCAGCCCATGGGCCCGCTCCACGATGTTCTCGATGTGGAGTTTTTTCATCACTGACATGATGATGGCATTGGGGATCACTTTTTCCCTGCCCGTACGCAGCAGTACTTCGCGCAAGGTACCCAGTGGCAGATAGGGGCGCTCCGGCAGGAAAAGGATTTCATCCAGCCCGGGGCGGCTGATCGCGCCTTGGCCGGACTCTGCAATGCTGGCAGTAGCGCGGAAGAGCGCGATCATGGAGGAATGATCCTGGCTGGTGACCACCCATCGTTCACCGGGGAGGATCTCCATGTTCAGTTTTTTGATCAGCACATGGGAATGGTCCGAGGACTCGAGGGTCACATCCTGATAGGTAACCCCTTCCGCTCCCTCCGTTAGTTTGATCGGGCAGGTTTTCGCCTGATGGGCGTTTTCCATCGCCTGGCTGAGCATGTAAAGCCGGGCCGTTACCGCAGTAAAGGTGGAGATGGATTGAAACTGGGTGATGATGAGGGAAAAAGCTCCCAGCAAGGCTGCGAATGCCATGGAGGACTGCGTGATGACACCGAATTCGATGTGGCCGCGGATGAACATGGGAGCGATAATGAGCGCGGGAATGATCTGGATGAAGTAATTGTAGCCCGTGGTGAAGAACCCCAGATTCCGGTTGATCCGGATGATCCGGCGGAAATTCCCCGTCAGGGCACCGAAGCGTTTGCGCAGGCGAACCTTGAAACGGCCTTCCCGGTGGGCCAGTGCGATGAGTTCCGCATTTTCTCGCACATGGATGAGATCGGAGCGGAAATTCGCTTCCATATCCAATTGGTTATAGTTCAGCCGGATCAGCGGTTTGCCCAGAAAAATGGCCAGCGCGGAGCCGATGGTGGCGTAGGTGACGGCCACGCAGAAAAGGAAAGGACTGATGGACCACAGAACGCCGGAAAATGAAATGGCCGTGAAGGTGCCATTGAGAAACAGCAGGATGAACGAAAGGGTGGTGGTGGTGAAGGCCCGCACGTCATCCGCGATGCGTTGATCTGGGTTGGCCACATCCGGAGAGGAGAGCAGGCGATAGTAGGTGCGGTCACTCAGGTAGGTATCCGTGAGCTGACGGGTGAGTTGTTCCCGCCATACCAGACCGAGCCGCTCTTCCGCGAAGCGATAGAAAACCGCCGCCAGGGTGGAGGCCACCAATACCCCCACAAATAGAAACGCCTTCAATTGGAAGGTGTTCATGTTCTTGTTCTCGATGGAGGACATGAAGTCCCGGCCCACATAGCTGTTGATCACATTCAGACCCGCGATCAAAAGCATCAGTCCCATCAGTGTGCCGAACAGTCCAATGGCTTTGGGTCCGAACTCCGATTTCACCAGCATCGATAGGACGGTACGCAGCCGTCTACAGGTATCGGTGAAGGTTTTTACTTTCATGGCCGGATGGCAAAATTCAATTCCGTATTCCAGATAGTATGGATATGTGAATAAACGGTTGCTTAGCTTTCCCAGAAAGCGACTCACATGGCAAAGGGAATCACTTATTTTTCGTGAATATGCCGCATGGTTGCCCCAATTTTTTAACCTTGGGGATCGGGTGGGATCAGAAAAAAGGCCAATTTGAAAAAACAGCGGAATGTCGCAAAAAGGTCACTGAGGGAAAGTTGCGGGAGGGGGAAGTTATTTTAGTCTCCTTAAGTAGTTCAAAACGCGGTGGATGTACATTTCGCGGCGTGCCGGACTTTGACTGAAACATTGGGAAATCAATGACGTATCCATGTCTGACAGCCTTCGTTACCCGCCTGCATAGCAGTGCTGGCACGGGGGATGCTATGGAGAAACCGACCCCTACAAACGTATGAATATCATTAGTCATCGACCTTACCCGGATGTCGCGCGAGTGGCCTCCGAGTTGGCGTTAACAGACACTTGGGACACCGAAGCGGTATCAAACCTCATTCGCTCCAAGTGCGACCATGGCGAGTCCCCGGCCTTTCTCTTCCTTGGGAGAAAAGAGGCCGTTTTGCTCACTGAGCATCTCGCCACATCATTCGGCGCGGAAAACGTCACCACCCTGCATGATACCTATTACATGGGCCTCGACGTAGTCTGCATCGACTGCGAGAGTTTCATCTCCACAGGTGGACGTAAAGTGGTGCGCACGCTCCAAGATCCCATTTCCCGCCGTCCTGTGTGGCGTGACCGGGACACAGAAGCCCTCTGGCAATTTCGTATCTGATAAATGGGCCTTGATGACGGCCCTCGATCTTTGATCTTCAATGATCAATCAAGGGCCGTCACCGGGGATCGCAAAATCAGAAGAAACTACCGGATGGTAAATCGATAGCCACCTGGCTATCCAAGTGATCCTCAGGGATTGACGGAAGAGTTCCCCGTCAGTTTCTGGGGATTTTTCTTTTTGCTTCAGTGGGTTATGGCTTGGTTTTTAGCTTTATTTCCCACATTCCACTTCTGCCATGCTCGCTTTTTCTACCTGCTGGAATAACAGCCGCCATCATGATGGCGAGGCAATGATCGAAGAGATCGTGGATCTGGGGTTTACGAATATCGAACTTTCCCACGGAATGACTGTGGCAAAATATCCGGGAATCAAAAAAGCCTATGAGCGCGGCCTTTTCACCTGCGCCGGAGTGCACAATTATTTTCCGGCTCCGGTTGAGGTGATGATCGATGCTCCGGACGCCTACGAATTCACTTCACACCGCGGATTTGACCGTAAGCGGGCATTGGACATGACGATGAGGACGCTCGATGTGGCTGCGGAGTTCAAGGCGCAGTATCTCGTGCTGCATATGGGATCCGTCCCTCTGAATCCCAGCAAGTGGACGAAGGTCCTGACGGAGGCTGTAACGGGCGGCCGGCAGCGTGAGCCCAGCTACATCAAGCATAAGCTGGAGTTCGTGAAAAAGCGCGAGAAGATCGGCCCCTTGTATTACCACCGGGCGATCGAGGCACTTACCCTTATCGCGGAGCGCGCGGCAGAAGTGGGCGTCAAGCTGGCGATCGAATCCCGTTCCCGTTTTGAAGACATGCCTACCGAGCGGGAAATGATTTCCCTGCAGGATCACTTTTCAGACAATCCGTGGGTGGGGTATTGGCATGATTTCGGCCACGTTCAGTTGAAGCACAATCTGGGGCTTCTGGATCACATGGAGTGGCTGGAGAAAATCCATCCGCGTCTGATCGGTGGCCACGTTCACGATGTGGAATGGCCTGCGCGGGATCACCGGGTTCCATTCTTCGGTGGAACGTTGAACTATGCGGAACTGCTCCCATTTTTTCCTGCGGACTGCCCGCTCATTTGGGAACTCAGCCCCACCCGGCCGCCCCAACAGATCCGTGAGGCGTTGATCCGCTGGAAGGCGGAGTTTCCTGAAAGATCCTGAGAGCCGGGGTAGGGCGGAGAGGGAAAATCGGGCAGGCCGGGTTCTACATTCTCTTCAAAATCCTTCCCTTGCTCATTTCCGGCAAGCTGCTTAGGCTCCGCGCCCCCAGCGATGAGCGCCAAATCCGTATTCCTCTATGACACTACCCTCCGTGATGGCACGCAGGGTGAAGGTTTCCAATTGTCCGGCCTCGACAAGCTTCGAATTGCCAAACGGTTGGATGAATTCGGCGTGGATTACATCGAAGGTGGCTGGCCAGGCTCCAATCCGAAAGACGTGGAGTTTTTCCGTGAAGCAAAGAGCCTGAAGCTCAAGCACGCGAAGCTGGCCGCATTTGGCTCCACCCGGCGTGCGAATACCACTGTGGAGGAAGATCCACAGGTGCGCCTGCTGCTGGAGGCAGAAACGCCTGTCGTCACCATTTTCGGAAAAAGCTGGGACCTGCACGTCACGGAGGTGCTCCGCACGACCGTGGAGGAAAATCAGGCGATGATCCGGGATACCGTGGCCTATCTGGCCAAGCATGGCCGCGAGGTGATCTATGATGCCGAGCACTTTTTCGATGGCTATAAGGCCTCTCCCGAGCATGCGCTTTCCACAGTGAAGGCAGCCGCAGAAGGCGGCGCAGCTTGTCTGGTGCTGTGCGATACGAATGGCGGTACCCTGCCGCTGGAGGTGATGGAGATTGCCAAAGCGGTGCAGTCCCACATCCCGGATGTCGCCATCGGCATCCATACGCACAATGATTGCGAGCTGGCCGTGGCAAATGCCATCGCCGCCGTGAATGCGGGTGCCAGCCACGTCCAAGGGACGATCAATGGCTATGGTGAGCGCACTGGAAACTGCAATCTCACTTCCGTGATCCCGATTCTTCAATTGAAGATGGGCATCGAAGTTGTGCCGCATCTGGAGGGCCTGCGGGATCTTTCCTTTTTTGTGGATGATGTTTCGAACAATCCCCACTTCGAGCGTGCGCCGTTCATCGGCCGTACGGCCTTCGCCCACAAGGGTGGCATGCATGTGAATGCCGTGCAGAAGCTGGCCCGTACCTATGAGCACATCGAGCCGGGCATGGTGGGGAACTCCCAGACGATCCTTGTTTCGGAACTGAGCGGCCAATCAAATATTCTCATCAAGGCAGCCGAACTCGGCATGCCTCTGGAAAAAGGCTCATCGGTGGCAGGTGATATCCTGAAGCTGGTGAAGGAGCGTGAGAACGAAGGCTATTCCTACGAATCCGCCGGCGGCTCTCTGGAACTGCTTCTGCGCCGCAGTCTTGATAGATATGTCAAGGCCTTCGATGTCACCGAGTATCACACGACCTTCCGCCAATACCGTGATGGCCACCAGCCGGTGTGCGAATCCATCGTAAAACTCAGCGTGAACGGGACTTCCGCACTAACAGTGGCAGAAGGTCACGGTGTGGTGAATGCCCTGGACCTCGCGTTGCGCAAGGCGCTGTTGCCATTTTATCCGGAAATTGCCGAGGTTTCCCTTGTCGATTACAAGGTGCGTATTCTCGATGGTCATGATGCGACTGCAGCGAAAACCCGTGTGCTCATCGTTTCCAGCGATGGGGAAAACTCCTGGGGCACCGTCGGTGTTTCGGACAGTATCATCGAGGCCAGCTGGCTGGCTCTGGTGGATGGCATTGATCTGTTCCTTCAGCGCCGCAAGAGCTGATCGCTTTTTCTCAGTGGCGGGATCTGGACTCCGGAGCATTTTATGGGGATGTGCAAATCGCGCGTCTTCATAGCCATGCAAGTCGAAGTGATAACAGATTTTTTCATTGATGATGGAGATACACCTAACAATCCATTGCTTCCTCTCGTAATCATGCGGGTGACGGGGGAGACTTTGGAGGGAGATATGGCAGCGTGGTTTGAGAGCCAATTCACATCTCACGGGTGGAGTGCTGTATGGCGGTGGGGGATTTATCCCTTTCATCATTATCATAGCACGAACCATGAGGTATTGGGAGTTTCCAAAGGCGAGGCCCGGTTGATTTTGGGCGGAGCACAAGGTAAGGAGTACAGGGTAACAGTGGGAGATGTGATTGTGATTCCTGCAGGTGTGGGGCACAAATGCCAGGAAGCTTCTTCGGACTTTGAGGTGGTGGGTGCTTATCCGCGCGGGCATGAGCCGGACCTTGTCCGTTCAGGGGAAGGTGATATCGGAACCTGCCGCCAACATATCGCCAAGGTGCCTCTACCTGAAAAAGATCCCATTCAGGGCAAAGAAGGTCCTCTATTCAATCATTGGAAATCCTGAGGTGGACTTCCCCTTGAAAAGTTGTGAATTGGAATGAGTTTGTTGGATGGTCGCCCACTCTATTCTCGAAAAACCTGTTGAAAAGCCTGCGAAGCCACTGATTCCCGAGCCCGCAGGAGATGGCTATCCAGCGGAAAAGGATGTCTCCACTCCACCGCCAGGCACGGATGAAGCGATCGATAAGGATAGCAGGGAAGAGAAGACTCCCTGATGGGATAGCAAATTTTCATGATCCCCGCCAGATCGTCGCTCGGGAGAAGGAAGGGCAGTAAGGGTGAGTCTGCCGGCAACTATCCGGAAACGCCCATTACTACAGGGGAAGGTATTGCCTGTTTTCCTAGGTTAAGGGTGTACAAATTTTTTGAATAAATGAAAAGCTAGGACATCTTACTTTCAGAAAACGGCAGCCCGCGAATTGCGAAGGCCTGCCATCTGTCCTAAAATAACCGATCAACGAATACCACCGCCATGGGACTCGAAAAAATCACACAAAAACTGCAGGAAGCGCTTCAATCCGCACAGAGCATTGCTTCCAAGTCATCGCACTCAGAGTTGAAAAGCGCACACGTGCTGCTGGCACTGCTCCAGCAGGAAGGGGGCATCGCCGTGCCCATTCTCCAAAAAGCCGGAGTGGATGTGGCATTACTGAAAGCTTCCGTGGCCTCTGCTCTTACGCGTGAGCCCAGCGTTCAGGGAGCCACCACCCAGCCCCAGATCAGCATTGGCCTGCGGGCGACACTGGATGAGGCTGACAAGGCCCGTGAAGCGCTGGGTGATGACTTTTTAAGCGTGGAGCATTTCCTCATTGGCGCCCTGAAAGGGGACTCCCCGGCGGGTAAGCTGCTGAAAGATGCAGGACTGGATGACAAAAAAATCCAGGACGCCATCAAGAGCATACGTGGCTCCCAGAAAGTCACGGACGAGAATCCGGAGGCGAAGTATCAAACCTTGGAAAAATATGGCACGGATCTCACCGCCCGTGCGCGCGAAGGCAAGATTGATCCCGTGATCGGGCGCGATCAGGAAATCCGCCGCGTGCTTCAAGTGCTTTCCAGGCGCACAAAAAACAATCCTGTCCTCATCGGTGAACCCGGCGTGGGAAAGACCGCCATTGTGGAGGGACTGGCGCGCCGCATCGTTTCCGGGGATGTGCCGGATTCCATGAAAGACAAGCGCGTGATCGTGCTGGATCTGGGCGGCATGCTCGCGGGTGCAAAGTACCGGGGTGAATTCGAAGATCGCCTGAAGGCCTTTCTCAAGGAGGTGACGGATTCAAACGGCCAGATCATCCTCTTCATTGATGAGCTGCACACCATTGTAGGCGCAGGCGCGAGTGAAGGGGCTGTGGATGCCTCCAATTTGCTGAAGCCCCAACTCGCCCGCGGTGAACTGCGGACGATTGGTGCAACGACTCTGGATGAATACCGCAAGCACATCGAAAAGGACGCCGCTCTTGAGCGCCGCTTCCAGCCGGTAATGGTGGGTGAGCCATCCGTGGAAGACACGATCGCAATTCTGCGGGGGCTGAAGGAGCGCTATGAGGTTCACCATGGGGTGCGCATTCAGGATGGCGCATTGGTAGCGGCTGCGACTCTATCAGACCGCTACATCTCGGCCCGTTTCCTGCCGGACAAGGCAGTGGATCTGATGGATGAGGCGGCCTCACGTCTCAAAATCGAGCTGGATTCCATGCCGACGGAAATCGACGTGCTGGAACGGCAGATTCTCCAATTGGAAATGGAGAAAAAGGCGCTGGAAAAGGAAACGGACAAGGCTTCCGCCGCACGCCTGGACAAGGTCAAAGAGGAGCAGGCGAACCTCCGCGAGCAATCCTCCGGGCTGATGGCACAATGGCGGAATGAAAAGGCCGTGATTGATAAAGTGCGTGAGGCCCAGGAGAAGATTGATGCGTTGAAAACGCAAGCGGAGCAGGCCCAGCGTATCGGGGATCTCTCACGGGCATCGGAACTCACCTACGGGCAACTGCCGGAGGCGCATCGCGCACTGGAGGTGGCCAAGGAAGATCTCGCCGTGCTTCAGAAAAACGGCGGCATTCTCAAGGAAGAGGTGACCGAAGAGGACATCGCCCGCGTGATTTCCTCGTGGACCGGTATTCCGGTGAATCGGCTTCAGGAGGGCGAGAAACAAAAACTCGTCACCATGGAGGCGCGGCTGGGAGATCGCGTCGTCGGCCAGAAAAAGGCGATCAAGGCGGTATCGAATGCCGTGCGCCGTGCGCGTGCTGGCCTGCAGGATGAGAACAGGCCCATCGGCTCGTTTCTTTTCCTCGGACCTACCGGTGTGGGCAAGACCGAGCTTTCCAAGGCACTGGCGGAATTCCTCTTCGATGATGAAGGCGCGATGGTGCGGATCGACATGTCTGAATACATGGAGAAGCACAGCGTGGCCCGTCTGATAGGGGCACCCCCCGGCTATGTCGGCTATGAGGAGGGCGGACAGCTTTCCGAGCATGTACGACGTAAGCCGTACTCCGTGGTGTTGTTCGATGAAATCGAAAAAGCTCACCCGGATGTGTTCAATGTACTGCTCCAAGTCCTCGACGATGGCCGCATCACGGACGGGCAGGGCCGTACGGTGGATTTCCGCAATACGGTGCTGATTATGACGTCCAACATTGGCTCGCAATTCATCCTGCATGAGGAAAATGCAGAGCAGCGTGAGGCCCAGGTGAATGAGGCGCTGCGCGGTCACTTCCGTCCCGAATTTCTAAACCGCATTGATGAAATCATCATCTTTGATCGTTTGGATCGTGAGAATCTCACCACCATCGTGGATCTCCAGCTCGACCGGGTGCGCAAGCGCTTGGCCAAGCAAGGGCTGGCACTGGCCTTGTCCACCGAGGCAAAGGAGTTCTTGGGAAATCAAGGCTATGATCCGGTGTATGGCGCGCGTCCGCTCAAGCGGGCCATCCAGACCCACCTTCTGGATCCTCTGAGTCTGGATGTGCTGGATGGAAAATTCACTGACGGGGATGTGATTCAGGCAAGTGTGGATCACGGCGCGTTGGTATTCACCAAATGACAAGACGTTTGTAAGCAATGGGATGGGTGACAGGGAGGTCGCCCATCCCTTTACTGCCGGGCATTATGCGCTTGCCGGGCATCGAAGAATCATCTTGCTAATGCGGCTGTCTGGGCGATGGAGATGTGTTCCCATTTTTTCCATGATTCTCGATGCCGTTTGCAAATTAGTTTATAATACTTCCGGAAATGTTCCGGTCATTTTCATGCTGCGCCCACGCAGTGGCTGGGCCCAGTGGATCATGCGGGAGGATTTCCATCTTCACCCGCAGGTTCCAGCCGTGGAATTCACGGATGTTTATGGAAATCTCTGCCAGCGACTCATCATGCCGGAAGGGGAATTCCATGTCCTGGTGCAGGTGAGGGCAAATGTGCCTGAACAGCTGGATGTGGATATGGAGGCTGAAGTGACGCCTGTGGAAAATCTACCCGCGGATGCATTTCATTTCCTGTTGCCCAGCCGTTACTGCCAGTCCGACTGCCTGGGAGAATTGGCGGCGGAAATTGTAGGTGATTCTCCCCGCACATACGAGCAGGTGGAAAAAATCCGGTCATGGATTCATGAAAACATTAAGTATGAGTACTCGACCAGCGACAGCTCCACCTCTGCCATGGATACAGTGGATTCCCGGGTGGGAGTCTGCCGGGATTTTGCCCATCTTGGCATCGCCCTCTGTCGCGCACTGACTATTCCTGCCAGAATGGTGGTGGGCTTCCTTCACGAACTGGACCCCATGGATCTTCATGCCTGGTTCGAGGCATTCATTGGTGGCCGGTGGTATACTTTCGACGCCACCCAGAGTGAGCCGAAGGGCAATCGTATCGTCATCGCCTATGGCCGGGATGCTTCCGACGTGGCTCTGGCAACGATCTTCGGCCAGTTCAGCCTCACGGAAATGAGCGTGAATGTTGCCGAGACAGATTTTTTTGCGACCAAGTAAAGGCAGTGAGGCACTTCTCCGGCAGAGTCAGTTAGGCGGGAATCGTGTCATCTTCCGTTGACTTAAAGAAACGGATTCCTCTTCCGTTCCTCACCCAGCCTCGTCGCCGGGCCATGGCCTGGCAGCAGAATCGTTTCATCGGGTAGGGGTGCCAGAGCGGCCTTCAATGTCTTCAATGATTGCTGGTAGCGCTCCTTTGTAGGAGAGCCTCCGATGGAGCCGGCAAAGAGGGCATCTCCTACGACAAAGACCGGCTGCGGTAATCCTTCTATCAAAAATCCGATGCCTTCCACCGCGTGGCCGGATAATTCCAGCGTATGAAGTTTCAGTGGTCCGCAATCCAGTGTTTCACCAGGATGCACAGGGCGGGTTCCGGGTACGTGCCAGCCGCAGGCGACCACTCCACGGATGGTTAGATGAGGAATGTCTGTCACATGGTCTCCGTGAGGATGGGTGATGAAGACACCATCCGGTTTCGATACACCCAATTTATCCAGCTCTGCCGTACAGGAGCCGGGAACGTCGCCCGCATCAAACAGAATGGAGACTCCTTCATGCCGGATCAGCCAGGCATTCACGTGATCTTCACCAAATGGCAGCTCCAGCCGTGTGATGAATGCCTCATTCACCGGGGCGGGCTCATAGCCTGCATGGGATGCAAAAGCCTCTCCATTCAGTCCCAATACAGGAGCCAGCGCCCGGGCCACTTCTGGCAGAAAGCGGCCCCGTGAGAATGCCAGCACATCTGCGGAAGACAGGCCTGACTTTTCAGCAGCCTCCGCAGGTGAAAGTCCGTGACCTAACAGAGACTTGCGCAGCACGTAAGTGAAATCATCTTCCAGCATGGTCTTGGACCATAGCAGGCATGCTGGCTGAAAACAAGCGATGAGATTCAAGCTTGGCGTTAAAGACGGTTTCGCTATGGTGGAATTTGGCTATGAAAACTGAAGAATCTAAAAATGACGGCTCCACGGCTTCTCCTCTAACGGGAAGACCTGTATATGTTTTCACCGACTCTTCGTGGTTGATCAATTTAGACCAGATTTCATGCGCCAAGCTAAAAGGTGAAAATGAACAGTTGGAAGAAGTGGATGTGTGGTTTAACGGCCAAAGCTGGCCCGCACCTGCACTTACCCTAAAAGGCAAGGATGCCGATCATTTGGTTAGAGCCTTATGGAGTCGAAGCCATGTAAAGCGTCATTTTATCGAAGGAGAGCTTGAGTCCGAAGGTTAAACTCACCGCATGCGATAGTAGCCATCCGGATTGTAGAGGAAATACACATCCTTGGGATTCAGGCGGGGCAGCCATACATACGGCTTTCCATCTGCATCCACATTTTCGACGGCAGTTTGTGCCTTTTGTGCGGCAGAGGCTGCTTCCGTATCCGGATCTTTTACAAGAGACGTTTCATTGATGCCGGTGACGACGTGGTTCACCCACTTGAGCTTGGCCGCTTCATCGGCGAATTCCGTCCAATCACCGCTGGTGGAACGGGCATACATCTTCTTGATCAAATCATCAGGAGTGATCCCCATTTTTTCTGCGATGGGTGTGGCGAAGCGTTCCCACCAGCGTTCACTCTCCTGATAGAACTCCTTCTGCTGGGTGAGGTTCAATCGGGCAAAGGCGAGTTGGGTGCTGATCTGGTGGTGGAGGATCACTGCATTTGGATACGCATAGGACTCCTCTGCCAGAGTGGTAATGCAAGCAGCCATGGAGGCGGCGAAAGATTTTACCACCACATGGACAGGAGCGCTGCTGGACTGCATGGCCTTTAGGATGCGGTAACCGGCCATTACCGAGCCGCCGGGTGAATCATCAATGACGATGAAAATCGGCAGCTTGGAGTCCTTGTTATTCCAGTAGCTGATCCGGTCTGAAATGAAATCCGCAGTCTGGGAAGTGATCATCCCATTGAGAGGGATGCGGCGATCTGAAATCACGAGCACACCATCCTCACGAAGTGGCTTTTCCAGATAGATGGGAGTGGAGTCCGCATACTTGGCGCGTTTCTCCGTGGTCTCGATTTTCGCGATGTCGTTCTGGAGTCTGGTGATGTCCAGTGCGGCTTGAGTCTGCACGGTCTTGAGCTCGTTGGCCAATTTCTCCGCCTTCGCCTTGGCCAGTTCCCCTTCACGGGTGATCTGGTCCCTTTCGAGTTCCATCTTGGCGACGGCTTCCTTGATGGATTCATCACGCTTGGCGGATTCCAGTGCGAGCCGTTCTGTGATGGCCTCACGCTCCAGCTTCATGCGGGCGATCTCGGCACGCAGAGCATTGGTTTCGTTGGTCAGCTTCTCGGCAGCCAGCTTGTTTTCAGCCGCCAGCTTTTCCTGCTCGGATTGGGTGGACACAGCAGCTTCAACTGACTTGGGAGCCTCCGCTATCTTGGGGGCTTCCGGGGAGCCGGTTTCCGCCAGCAGCCATGGACTGAACCCCAGGCCGAATCCCATGATTGCCGCACGCTTGAAGCTTTTCATAAGTGCAGCAAATAGCGTAAAAAACCTCAGAAATGCAGCAAAATTATTCCCCGCAGCCAGTTGCGGATCGAGAAGTTCCGCTCATTCAGCTTGGTCAATCTCCCGCTTGGCACGGCGGATGGTGATGAGAATCATCACGGCCACGAAAGCGAGGAAGACACTGGCGACGATGCCTAAAACCTTGAAGAGGCGGTTGCTGCCCGAGTCCACTTGATCGTGGGTGATGGCATCCGATTGATTTTCACCCGGCACCCGCTTGAGCAGGAGTTGACCATTGGCCAGCTCCACACGGGTCAGTTTTTTCATCACGGGTCCCATCACCGGGTCGGTCAGGTAACGTTGCATCACCTGATAAGGGGAAAGACGGATGACGAATTCCTCCGGCACGGTTTTTCCGGGGACGATCACCTCATCGATCTTCAGGGAAACTTCGTTTTTCTCCAGAGAAGGGCGTGCGATGAAGCTACCATTCAAGTATTGGAAATCAGAAGTAATCAGGCCGCTTTCTCCTTCTTTCGTCCGGCGCGGTTTGCCGTTCATTTTGTAGGAGACATTGATCCGCATGTTCTTGTCGGTGATTTCCATCACCCGGAAGGTGCCACGCAGATCTGCAAATGGCTGATAGGCTGCCACCGCCAGATTCAGATCCTCTGCCGAAAGGGCGAGGGTGGCCGGTTGATCGCCATCCAGTTGCTTGTTGAATGCCTCCAGCCGGGCGCTCAGTGCCTGAATTTCTGCATCCTTGCCTACCAGAGAGGTGATTTCCACCGATGCTGGTTTTTCCTGAGTGAATTTTGAAATCGCATCTGCCTGGCGGAAGAAGGAAACGGCGGAAAAAACCACCAGGAAAATGACCATCAGGCCAACGGTGATGAGAATCGCACATCCGGCGAGCGGAGAGCGTGCGGTGGCTTTGGTCGGATCAGCAGCAGGAGTCTGTGACATGTATCTGGCGGGTGAATCTAGGGCTCAGTGAGCTTTGTCGTCGTCTTTCGGTTCTTTTGGCTCGTCCAGATAGGATGGAGCGATCGGCCAGTTGTCGGAATCGTCCTCTTCAGGGGTCTCAGGTTTCCAACCATCGTCACCGGAATCAGGAGTGTCACCTTCAAGGGAAGAAGCAGGCGGAGGAATCACGCGGCTGGATTCCGCAGCTTCATGCTCTGCCTGCACACGGGCCACGCGCTCAGCTTCCATTTCCGCTTCGCGTTCTTCTGCACGGCGGGCAGCACGTTCTTCTTCCAGGCGGGCCTCCTCTGCCTCCAACACGCGCTTTTTCTTCATGTCGAAGTAGGCCAGCCAAATGCAGATCTCGTAGAGGACAATCATCGGCGCTGCCATGAGGCAGAGCGTGAGAGCATCTGGAGTAGGGGTGAGAATGGCAGCAGCCACAAATATGGCCACAATGGCATAGGCGCGGGTCTTCGCCATCGTCTCATAGCCCAGCAGATCCAGCTTCACCATGACCATCACCACTACAGGTAGCTCAAAGGCCACACCGAAGAGGAGGGTGAACTGGGTGGCGAAGGAAATGTATTCCCCGATCCGCCAATCATTCTGCACGCCCATGCTGCCTCCCCATTCATAGAAGAATTTCAGGGTTCCCGGCAACACGGCGAAGTAGGCGAACAGCACGCCGCCGAGGAATAATCCGAAACCGATGGCCAGAGCCGGCCACATGACCTTCCGCTCATGGCGATGCAGGCCAGGCAGGATGAACTGCAGAATGAACATCAGCAGCAGCGGGAAGGACAGCACGATGCCTGCGAAAAACGAAAGCTTCATCGAGAGCATGAACGTCTCGGTGGGCTTCAGTGAGGACATCATCGTGATATTGCCCTTCACATCCACTTCCGGGCTGGGCCCGGTCTTCATGAGAAAGCGCACCTGCTTTTTCATCTCCGGGCTTTCATGAAGCTCGTTGATGAACTCTTCCCGTCGATCGGTCGGCAGGGCCAATGCGGCGCGCAGCAGGCTGGCGGACTTTGCGTGGAAGGCCAGTTGGGGATCATTCAGGGAACGATACAGAGCCTCGCGTTGCTCCGCTTCCAGACCGGTGGCCGCACGTTCGATTGCCTTTGCCCGGCCCCATGTCTCGATGGAAATGGGAACGGCATCGTCGTTTTTATTCGGCAGCTTTTCCTCCAGCTGCATCGCCCAGACGCGCTCCACGGGGCGGCGGAGCACTTCCATCAGCCGATCCTGGAAACCCAAGCAAATCAGCATGGAGATTACGAGGGTGATCACGACGCGTGTGATCATGGTGCGCAGGTCTTCAAGATGTTCGAGAAACGGCTTCTCTTCTTCCTGATTCGCGTGCTCGCGCAGTTGGATGACTTTTTTAAGCAAATACATGCTGGCGGGCGGGATTGATACGTCTGAAATGGGCAGACACAAGACAGAAGACTTGAAGAGAGCAGAGGACTCTTTTCTTCTGCCTTTTCTTAAAGCTGCTCTTGCTGCATGTTGCGCGCGAGCGGCCATCGCTCCTTCTTGTCATGTTCCAGCCTGAATCGTTGCTTTCCGAATTCCCCATTTTTGATCAAACGATCCATGGCCATCGTCTGGTATATCTCGACAATGCGGCGAGTACGCAGAAACCGCTGATCGTTTTGAACACGGTGCGTCATTATAATGAGACCATCCATTCGAATATCCATCGCGGTACCCACCAACTGGCCCGCGCGGCGACGGAAGCCTTTGAACATGCACGGCAAACAGTAGCCAGTTACCTCAATTCTCCTAAGCCCGAGCAGGTGATTTTCACTTCCGGATGCACAGATGGCATCAATCTGGTGGCCAGTATTCTGACCCTTTCCGGCCGGATCGGGGCAGGAGATGAGGTGCTCATCTCCACCTTGGAGCACCATTCCAACATTGTGCCGTGGCAGATGCTTTGCGAGCGCACAGGAGCTACGCTCCGCATCATTCCTTGCACGGATGAAGGGAAGCTGGATCAGGATGCCTATCTGAAGTTGCTTAATGATCGGACAAAGATCGTCGCCTTCAACTGGATTTCCAATGCCTTCGGCACCGTCAATCCCGTGGTGGAAATGACACAGGCGGCCAAAAAGGTGGGTGCCTACGTCCTGATCGATGCCGCCCAGGCGGTGCCTCACCTGCCGGTGGATGTGCAGGCCATCGGTGCGGACTTTTTCGCTTTTTCCGGTCACAAGGTTTATGCGCCTACCGGCATCGGCGTTCTCTGGGGCCAGATCGATGCCCTCAACTCCTTGCCTCCATGGCGCGGGGGTGGAGAAATGATCAAGGAGGTGACGTTTGAAAAAACCACCTATAACGAACTTCCGTTCAAGTATGAGGCCGGTACGCCCAATATCGAAGGTGCCATCGCTCTCGGCACCGCTCTGGACTACGTAAAACAGATCGGCATCGAGGAGATTCACGAACACGAAAAAAGGCTCATCCGCGCTGCTGCCGATGCTCTCTCCTCCATTCCCGGGATTCGCTTTTATGGGCCGGATGATCGTGCCGGGGCGCTTTCCTTCGCAGTGGAAGGGGTGCACCATTACGATCTCGGCACCTTGCTGGATCAGATGGGGGTGGCTGTCCGTACCGGCCATCATTGCTGCCAGCCGCTGATGGCCCGCTTCGGCATCACCGGCACCACACGAGCATCGTTCGCCCTCTACAATTCCATGCGGGATGTGGAGGCGCTGGCCGTTGCTATGGAGAAAGCCGTTTCCATGTTACGTTGAGCCATGAATATCGTCCTTGGCATCTCAGGTTCCATCGCGGCCTACAAGGCGGCAGACCTCGCGTCCCAACTCGTCAAGAAGGGGCATGAGGTGCATGTGGTGATGACGCGTGCCGCCACGGAGTTCATCACGCCGCTGACGTTGCAGACGCTTACGCGTCATCCGGTGCTGGTCTCGCTGGAGGACGAGAAACAATCCTGGAAGCCGGGTCACATCGATCTGGCGGACCATGCGGATCTTTTCCTCGTGGCTCCTGCCAGTGCCAATGTTCTCGGGCATTTTGCCAATGGGCTGGCCCCAGACCCGCTGGCGGCCATCTATCTCGCACTTCCCCGCACCGCCCGCGTGCTGATCGCACCTGCGATGAATGGGAAAATGTGGCTGCACCCTGCCACACAGCGGAATGTCCGCCAACTCCGGGAGGATGGCTGTCATTTCATCGAGCCAACAGAGGGCAGCCTTGCATGTGGCTATGAAGGAATCGGCCGCCTGGCGCCTGTGGAGGAGATTGTGGCGGCTATTTAGTGGAATCAGCTTCTAAAGAGTGCCTGCCGAGCTGCGGAAATGCCCCTGCGCAGATCGCCATCTGTATCAGGGTGCAACTTTTAACGATGCAGGATGCTTTTCCGGTTTGCCTTGAAAATCATCACCTTGGGGGCATTAAAATCAAATAATAGTGGGCAAAGGCAACTTTGGGCTTGCATCATCCGCCCCATTCTTTAACTCCTGCGCCCCGAATTATGGCTAAGAAAAGTTGGATCGCGCGCAACGAGCGCAAACTGAACACTGTCAAGAAGTACGCTGCTCTCCGCCTCAAGCTCAAAGCTGAGAAGGATTACATCGGCCTTACCATGCTGCCACGCGATGCCAGCCCGACCCGCCTCGTCAACCGTTGCGAAATCACCGGTCGCCGCCGCGCATTCCTTCGTCGCTTCCGCCTTTCCCGTATCAGCTTCCGCGAACTTGCTTCCGCTGGTATGATTCCCGGCGTGACGAAGTCCAGCTGGTAAGCTGGCACGGTATACGCTAGATTTTCTGACGTGGGACGGAAACTACCCGATCCCACGTCTTTTCCATGCCGATATACGAATACGTTTCTAACGACCCCGAAAATCCTGAGCATTCGTGCAGAATCTGCGCTCGAGGATTTGAGTTGAGGCGTCCAGTGGATCGGGCACCTCTGGAAGTTTGCCCCCTTTGCAAACATCCGGTGAAAAAAGTTATTTCCCGGATCAATACCCCTAGCATCACCAAGCCGCTTTCGGTGAGTGATGCCAAAAAGGCCGGCTTCACCATTCTGGAGAAGCGCGATACGGGTGTTTACGAAAAACTCTGACGCCCTGTGACTGCTGCTTTTCCACTTTTAATCCTCGCCTCTACCGGCGGCCATGAGCTTTCCCGTGATTTTCCATCATTGGGAGCCTCGTTGCTTTATCTGGTAGGCATCGCCTTCTTCCTGCTGCTGAACGCCTTTTTCGTCGCCTCCGAGTTTGCCATCGTCAAGGTGCGCCCGAGCCAGATTGAGGCTTCGGCAAAGGAATCCGGACGGAATCCAAATACCGCGCTCCATGTGGTGAATCATCTGGACGGCTACCTTTCCGCCAATCAGCTGGGCATTACCATTTCCTCGCTCGCTCTGGGTTTCCTTGGGGAGCCCTTCGTCACTGCGCTGGTGGCTCCGCTGCTTTACAAGGTGGGGATGCCGGATCCCGGCATTTATTGGGTTTCCCTGGTTCTCGCGATCAGCTCGTTCACCTTCCTGCACGTGGTGATTGGCGAACTCCTGCCGAAGTCGATCGCCATCCGCAAGGCGGTGGAGACGACGTTCCTGCTGGCGACTCCTTTGCGGGTTTTCTATAATACGTTCAAACTCGCCATCCAGTTTCTCAACGGAACCGCCAACTGGTTGCTGAAAACGATCTTTCGGATCGATCCGGTGAGCGAAGGCGAGCACAGCCACTCCGCGGAGGAACTGGCGCTTCTGGTCACCCAGAGTGAAAAGTCCCAAGAGGTTACGGAGACGGAACGAGAGATTCTCATCAACGCCCTGGGTCTCAATGAACTCTGGGTGCGGGATGTCATGACGCCCCGTAACAAGGTGGTGGTGCTCGATGCGGATGAACCTTTTGAAAAGGTGCTGGATATCGCCATGCGGAGCAAGCACACGCGCTTCCCGCTGGTAAAGGGGCATCTGGACCACGCCATCGGCCTCATCCACATTAAGGATCTCTTCAAGCTGATCAATGAACCGGACCCGGATCTGATGCGCATCAAGCGCGATCTCAAGATCGTGCCGGACACCATGCCTCTGGACTCACTGCTGAATTTTTTCCTCCACGAGCACGCCCACCTGGCGATGGCTGTGGATGAATTCGGCACCCCTGTGGGTATCGTGTTCCTCGATAACGTGATTGAAGAGCTGGTGGGCGATATTCAGGATGAATTCGACAACGAACGCTCCTCCTTGACCCGGGTGAATGACGATGAGTTCGTCGTCGAAGGTTCCATGACTCTGAATGATCTGGCGGGCTATGTGCCGGAGCTGTTCCTTGAGAGTGGCGAGGTCACGACAGTGGGTGGCTATCTTACCCAGCAGTTGGGACGTTTCCCGGAAACCGGGGAATCTCTGGAAGTCCTGGGCTATGAGGCGAAGATCACCAGCACGGATGGTCGCCGCGTAGGGCAGGTGCATTTTCGCCGCATTCTGAAGGATAGTGAAGCGGAAGAAGAAGCCGTAGTCTGAATCCCATCATGCGGATCGACATTGTTACGCTTTTTCCTGAGGTTGCGCTCGCTCCATTGAGCGATTCCATCATCCAGCGTGCACGCGCCGCAGGAATTGTGGAAATTCAGGCGCACCAGCTTCGCGATTGGTCTCAGGATAAACATCGTCGGGTGGATGATACCCCCTGCGGTGGAGGACAGGGGATGCTGCTGAAGCCGGAGCCGCTTTTCGCAGCCGTGGAGGCCCTCAAAAGGCCGGATACCCGGGTGATTCTCATGACTCCCCAAGGGCGCCCATTCAAGCAGGTGGTGGCCCGGGAGCTGACAGAGCATCGGCATCTGCTCATCCTGTGTGGTCACTATGAGGGCGTGGATCAGCGCGTGATTGATGCCTTGGTGGACGATGAAATCAGCATCGGCGATTATGTTCTAACGAATGGTGCTCTGGCTGCTGCCGTTCTCTGCGATGCCGTGATCCGGCTGCTGCCGGGAGCTCTGGGAGATGAACGTTCATCCGTGGAGGAATCCTTCACCGACCCCAATCTACTGGAAGCACCATCCTATACCCGCCCCATCGATTTTCGCGGCATGCTCGTTCCAGATGTCCTCATCTCCGGCCACCACGTGAAGATCGGTGCCTGGAAAAAGGAAATGGCCTTGGAGCGCACTCGGAAAAATCGTCCTGATTTGCTTCCTTGAAGAGAGACTAAAGGGGGAGTGTGCCTACTGATATCTAGATGGTGAGCGCAAGGGCAGGCTCGATTTTATATGCAGGAAATTTCTGCGCCAGAGGATTTGGAATGAAGCTGTAAACCGCCAGTTCGCATTCGGATTCGAGTTCATCCCGATCCTCGATACGGGTGAGCAGGTTGGCTTTGCAGGGTAGCGAATCGTTTCGCAGCAAGGTATCGATGAAAGCAGCGCCCAGCCCAGTCATTTCAATCCATAAGGCAGAAAGTTTTCCTTGTACACGTGAGAGCAACTCTGGCTCACTGAGCAAACCATCAGCTCCCATACGGTGGATGATGGCGTAGAGATGATTGTGGATCAGGTAATAGCCAAGGCCGTTTTGTACGATTTCATCAGGCTCAAAGGCCTTGGAAAGCGTGGCAAGTTCCGGAACGAGATCCACGAGGGCAGCGTATCGGCTGGCGGCTAGGGCAATCCCTTGAAGGTCACGATAGTAACTGGCCTCAGGCTTGCCTGATGGATTAAAGGCGATCACCACATTTTGTTGGTGAGCCTCGAAGGCAATGCCATGGCGATCGTATATTCGAAAGACTGGTGCAATGGCGATGTCCCAGTAAGCATCGAACCATCTGATCGCTGCCTCGCAGTGGTTCAGGGAATTCTCTTTGGCCAATAACAGAACAAGGGAGTAAAGACGCGATTTGCCTTGTCTGTGAATGGGGTCTTCCGTTAGTGCGGCCACGGAATGGACAACGTGATGAAGAGACGGACCGTGGAATGAATTTCTGCGGAAGATTGTTTCAAACCCGGTTTCCTCCATTCCAAGCAGATCCAGGCTGATGTATGCGGGATCTTCCATAATTAAAAATCCAAGGAACTCGTCTTCTACTTTGCATTTCCGTAGGAGCTGGCTGATCCACACACTGTCGGCAAGTTCACTCTTCAAATTGAATCTGAGGGAATTGGTAATTTTCACTGGGATGGAGAGCTTGATCATCCAGTCGACCTCGGCCGAATAAACGGTACGTACCGACGATGTTGCAGTGAAGAGCGGACCGAGTTCCCCAAGCGGAAGCAAGGTTCCGGAAGAAAGCAGATTTTGGATGTGAGGCTGGCTGGGAAGCCAATGAGCCTGCAGAGGATGGACTGGAATGAGGCAGAATCCTGAATCTATCAATTTATCGAGATGGGTGTGATCGTTCAATCCATGACGTGCGATCTCAAGGCTGATATCCTCGGCCGGGAGGTTCATGAGACTGTCCTGATAGACCAGGTCACGCCGGACGGCAAAAAATTGCAGGCGGAACTGGCCATTGAATTCCGGAGCATAAAGGAGGTGCTGCCAGGCATGCATGCCCTGTCGCGACTTGGGAGTGGGATGAAGCCAATGCCCCGTGATGAAGGACTGCTCTGACTCGATGAATGAGGCTTCCAGCGTGTTGGTTGGTGAGCTTTTTCCGGAAAGCCAATGCGCCATGTAGCGATCCATGATTTGATGACTTTCGATCACCCGGGAAAGCAGCTCCAGACGATGAGGGTTTTTCGGATGGAGCGAATAAATCTCATCAATCAGCCGGAGTTGGGCAGACAGGGCGTCCAGTCTTCTCCAGGTGGAGGCTCCTGCGGGGCGCTCATAAACTTCCTGAATGGAATGGCGCCCTACCAGTGAGCGGTAGTGAATGCAGAGGGCAAGGGCCGTATGGCTATGCGGCAGCGGGAGTTCGACGACATGTTGGATTTCGGGAGCTACTGAAAAATCAAATCGTTCAGCAAAGAGTTCAGCGTCATGCCAGCGGCCATCACTGACTTCCCGCAGATAGCAGTTGCAGAACGCTTGGAACGAAACATGGGCGGCGGATGGGTTCATGAGTCAGTTCTCGATGGGGTGGAGAGGGAATGGTGAACCGAATTGAGCCGGCCGATGGCGGCGATAAAGATAAATGGCGGCTGCCAGGGTGATCCATTCCGTAAGGGGTAATGCCCAGAGGAACGACCAATGTGAAACCACCCCCTTGAGCGCATGGTGATCGAACAGATAGGCAAAACTGAAAAGCAGGCACGCCGGTAGGATCAGGCCCCGGAGGGTGGCTACAATGGCAGAGGGAGTCGGTTTGTGAATGGAAGTGAGGTAGCAGCTCAGGATGATATTGACTCCATTGACCAGAAATAGAGGCCATACAGCTCCGGCCAGGCGTCCTGACTCAGCCAGAACGGCTACATCTTCCCCTCTCAGGAACCAACTGCTGAGCTGATCGTGGAACAGCAATAGGGACAATGAAAGAATCAGCCCCACGCTCGCGACACATAGAATGGCGGTGGAGAGGAATTGTCGGATCCGCAAATGATTTCCTGCCCCGTAGTTTTGGCTGACAAGTAGATGGAGGGCGTCCGCCACTCCGTAGGTCAACATGAGACTGAGATAAATGTAATAACTGATGACACTGTATGCAGCCACACCGTTGATGCCGAGGCGGGATATCAGAAGGAAACTAATGATCCAAATGATAATGCCCGCCGAGATTTCATTGATGAATTCAGAGACCCCATTATAACAGGCTTTGAAAAAATAGGACCAGCGGGATTGTTTCCATAGGAGATGCAATGTTCGTTTTCTGCTAAAGAAGTAGCCGCAGAGCAAAGCAGCCTGAGCGATCTGGGCGATCGCGGTTGACCAGGCGGCACCTGCCAGCCCCCATTTCCACAGGCAGACAAAAAACAGATCCAGAAAGATATTTCCTAAAGAACCTACGACCAGCGCAGCGGTGGCAAGGATCGGATGCCCATCGGCGCGCACGAAATAATAAAGAACCATGGTGCTCACCTGAATGATCAGCGCCCAGCGCAGGATGCCGAAGTATTCGGCGACTTTTGGAATCAGCTCAGCCGGAACGTTGAGCAGCATGAAGAGGAATGGCTCGAAAATCAGGCTTGCGACAGCGAACAATGCAGTTGTTCCAAATGCAGCCATAAGGGTCTGACTGAACACATCGGAAGCCGCTTTGGGATTGTCCGCACCGATGTGGGTGCCTGCCGCCACCGATCCACCGATCGCAAACATTAAAGCCAGTGCGTAAATGACGGTGAGGAGCGGAACAACAAGAGTCACGGATGCCAGAGCATCAGCCCCCACATACTTTCCCACGAACATTCCATCCACCAGGCTGGTGGTGGTGAGGGCTATCAGGCCGACCATGGAAGGAACGACGTAATAGAAAAAGGTGGGCAGCACAGCGCCGGTCAGCGCGGGATTTTTCTCGCAAGTCATCGGATTTGAAAAGGTCAGGCGTAAATGGGTTCGTCGATTTTCGGGGTATCCACCGTCATGCTCTTGCGGATGATCGTTGGTAGTCCCAGCCGGTTGAGTAGTTTGAAAAAGGGAAGGGGAGGCAGCTCTTCCACGTTTACCATGCCTTTCACATCCCACTCTCCCCGGGCCACCAGGATGGCAGCCGCGACGGGAGGGACACCTGCGGTGAAAGCTATCGCCTGGGAGCCTACATCAGCGTAGGATTCCTCATGGCTGCAGAGATTGTAGATGAAAACCTCTTTCGCTTCGCCTTTGCTTTGCCCTTTGATGAGGGTGCCGATGCAGGTTTTTCCTGTGTAATCTGGGGCTAGGCTGGCGGGATTTGGGAGGCACGCTTTCAGCACATGGAGTGGGATCACGCTCTGCCCATCACAAGTGATGATTTTCTCGTGATTGAGCAGCCCCACTTTCTCAAACACCTCCAGACAACGTAGATAATGCTCATCGAAACCCATCCAGAAACGCACGGACTGGACTCCCTTGATCAGCTTTGAGAGCGAGTGTACCTCGTCATGGCCCATCAGATAGAGTTTTTTCTCTCCCACTTCAGGGAAATGATACTCTGTGGTTCTTGAGTGGTGGGGGAATGTTTTCCATTGGCCCTCTTCCAGGCAGCCGGCATCCTCGATGATTTCACGAAGGTTGATCTCAGGGTCGAAGTTGGTCGAAAAGAAGCGATTGTGACTTCCATCGTTCACGTCCATGATGTCGATGGAGGTAATACTATCGAACTCGTACTTTTCGGCGTATGCGCAATAGGAGTTGACGACACCGGGATCGAAACCTGCTCCTAAAATCGCGGTAATGCCTTTTTTCGCGAAATGTTCACGTTTCTTCCACTCGAAGTTGCCATACCATGGGTATGGGGCGTTCATAACAGTGGGATCTTCGTGGACGGCCGTGTCGATGTAGGCTGCTCCCGTGTCGAGACATGCGTCCATCACCGACATATTGACGAAGGCTGTGCAAACGTTGATGACAATGTCGGAACCGGTCTCGCGGATAAGGCGCGCCACCTGGGCTGTATCGCGGGCATCCACGCGGCGTGCAAAAAGCTGGCAGGACTCGTGGAGCTGATAGTTTTTCGCCTCGATGGCCCGAATGACCGACTGGCAGTTTTCCAGATTTCTCGAACTCAGACAGATCGAGCCGAATACTTGGGTGTTCTGGGCACATTTGTGCGCCACAACAGAGCCCACGGCACCGGCTCCCATGATTAGAACGTTTTTTTTCATGATGATTTGCTGAGGGAATTGAAAAGCTTCGTGCTCAAAGGAGGCGGGTATTGGTCAGTGCCTCGCGGAAGTCCGGATACGTCGTTTGTTGGACCATTAGAGTCTCACCCGAAAGTTTCCGGAGATGGATGGAAGGCATCTGGATGCCATTGAAAAAATTCTTCTTCACCATGGAGTAGCCGCCCACATCGGAAAAATGCAGCTCGTCATTGATGGCTACGGGGCCAGAAAACACATAGGTGCCGAAGTGGTCTCCGGCTAAACAGGTGCGCCCACATACCCGGTAAATATAGCCTGAATCGTTTGTTAAGTCAGCGTATCTATCAATTTTTACAGCGCCATCGAGCTCCGGGGTGTAGGAGTAAGTCAATACATCCAGCAGGTGGGTTTCGACGCCAGCATCGACGATAAGCGTCGGCAGACCGTTGTTGACGATGTCGAGCACCTTCACGACCAAAGACGTGGAGCGGGTAACGGATGCCTCGCCTGGTTCCAGATAAATCTGTAAATGATGCCGCTGGCTGAACTCACGCAGCAGGCTACAGAAATCATCTATTGGATAATCGTCATTGGTGAAGGCGATTCCTCCGCCCAGACTGAGCCACTGGATCTGGGTCAGAAGCTTGGCGAAACGCTGTTCGATTGCCTGGAGTTGTGCGGAAAAAATTTCGAAGTCGTCATTGTCACAATTCACATGAACCATGGCTCCGTGAATTCTTGAAGAGATATCTTCAGTTAGGTCCTCCACCGTCACACCCAGGCGGGAGTATTTTCCCACCGGATTGCTCAGTTCATGAACCGAGTGGCCAATGGCCGGATTGAGCCGCAAGCCTACTTCGACGCTTTGGGCATAGGGTCCCAGGCGCTCCAGTTGGCTGATCGAATTGAAGATGATTTTGTCACAATAACTGACTACTTCTTCCATCTCACCCTCAGCAAAGGCCACGGAATAGCCATGGGTCTCGCCGCCAAACTTTTCATGACCCAGCCTGGCCTCCCAAAGGCTGCTGCTGGTGGTGCCGGCCAGATACTGGCTCATGAAACCGAATGCGCACCAGCTTGAGAAACATTTCAGTGCCAGCATGCACTTCGCTCCGGATTGTTCCTGCACGAATCGGATGCGTTCCATGGCAGGCAGCATTCTTGCCTCGTCGATCAGATAATACGGTGTGGATGGCCTCATGTCCGTGCTGCTAGATGGTGGTGGCGGATTGAGGTTGCGTCACAAGGCCGAGCAGATTTTCTTCCAGAGAAAAGAGTGCCTTTGCATCCTTCTCCAAAGTGGTGAAAACGTCTGGGCCGAACCATTCCAGTGAAACATCGAGCATCGGCCACAGAGACGTGTCCGTCATGACAAACGGGAGAAACCGATCGTAATCGAAGACTCCTTCGAAAAGCTGCACCATGCCCTCACGACTGCCGGATGGAGCATAGACATTTCCCGGAAGAAATTCCTGAAGGAAGGATTTCGCCCGCACATTTTTGAGATGCATGTGAGCGACCAGCGGCTCGATCTCCTTGATAAAAGTGAAAGGATCCTCGCCGGATTCCCATACATGGAGGACATCGAAGTTAAGCCGCAGGGAAGGGTGGTTGACTTCGCCGATGAGCTGGATGGTCGATTCCTTAGTGTCGGCCAGCGTTTGCGGATGAGTTTCGATGACGAGATCCAATCCGTAATCGCGGGCGATTTCACAAAGGTGGTGCAATCGGACTGTCCAGTCCTGGCGTTCTTCCGAGCTGATTTCGTGGCTTCCTTTGTCTCCTGCAAACGTGCGGATCTTGTTGGTGGCGCATGCTTGGGCAAGACGGCACAAGCCATGCATTTTATCGACCATCACCTGCCGGCTTTTCTGGAGAGGCAGGTAATCACTGAGCATGGAGATGCCCAGTCCGCGCTGTTGGAGCCATGGGATTTCATCGTCCAGATGATTTTTCAGATTCATGGCATGGACGCCCCACAGTTCGATACCCGAGAACTGATGACAGGCTGCCCATTCCCCGACTTGCCTGAGAGAAATCAGGCTATGCCGCAACGAAATGGTACAAACGGAAAGGTTCATCGTGTTAGATAAAGTTCTGGAATGGAATCTTCCTTGGTAACGAATGTCTGCCTGCGCCATATGGTGAACACTTCCTGCAGCCGCTGTTTGATGCGTTGCTCGCGTTCCAACTGCTGATCGAGAAGGACGGTGATTTTATCACCGATGCTCAAATCCCCGGTGGTGGCAAGTTTCAGGGCGTTGAACTGGATTAGCTTGTAAGCTATAACCAATTCTCCAATCACCTCACACCAATGATCGAACTCGGACTCTTCCAATAGCAGCTCGCGCCAGAAGAAGGCCAGTCCGTGTTCATAGGCGTATTTCCGGATTGCTAGAACCGGAACATCAGCGAGTGCGGTCTTCAGATCTGAAAGCGAGAGGGGTTCGCCGTTTTTGTCACACCCCTGCAAATGGGCTCTGATGATCCCACGCACAGCATCCGTGAGCGGATAGTGATCCGGCAGCATGCTCGCCTCGAAGTAATCCCGTATTTGGGTCAGATCTGGCTCATGTGCGGCCTTGTCGGAAAAGAGGTAACCACCGCCCACTTCTGGATGACGTGCCGCATGAAGAAGGCGTTCTTTCTCACACACACCTTCCCATCGGTAATCAGGATCATAGACAAACCATCTTTCCGCCTTTTCTGTTGGTCCAAGCATCAGATAGTGGGGAAATGGATCTTTGCTGAACTCATTAATGCGTTCCGGAAGCCGGTGCATATCCAGCATCACCATGATATGCTGATCCGGAGTCCGGTTCTCGACGAGTGACACGAGCCTGCTCATATTGACCTCCCGCTCGGCATTGGGGGCAAACCACGACTCCACCTTGATTCCGAAAAGCCTCTCATACCACCCGGTAAAGATCCCGTGGCTGATATCCTGCCTGTGATAGGAAATACAACATCTGTCTGTGACAACGACTTCCGAGTCCCACACCCCGAAATATAAAGGCCGTTGGTCAAAACCAAGACGCTTGATGATCTCGCTCAGACAGCTAACGAAACAGTGGAGTTTGATATCCTCTTCGTATTCAAGAAGCTTTTCCGGATTGGAGCGCCGCTGTGCTTCAAAGAATACCTTCGCCACTGCTCTCACGGTGGTGAAGTCCGTGGACATGATGGCTTCTTCAGGAAGCGAAAGATCATGCTCGACTTCCAAACTTACCAGCAACTCAAGCGTATCCGATGAGTCGAGTCCGAGGTCCTCGCGCAAGCGTGCGTCACTCTGAAAGCCACTCAAGTCGAGATGCTTCATGTTGCGAGCGAGCGACTGATAGATGCTCTCGGTGATTTGTTCTCTCGTTTTCATTTATCAATTCTGAAGATTAAGCCGTGGCTTCCCTTGCTTCTTGGTATCTGAGAGCGCTTTTCTGCTGATTTTCCCATTGGGAAGGCGCGGAATGATATCGACGCGCTTGATGTTCATTGGGACTTGGTGGACGGCCAGTTTTCCGAGACAATAGGCACGCAGGGCATCCGCCGTGATGGTCTCGTCCGAGACGAAGTGGAGGGAGACTTGGTCACCAGCCAGTCCACGGCTTTTCCTGAAGATCACAGCGTCGCGTATGCCTGGCATTTCGAGAATGACTTCCTCTACTTCGCCGGGGTAAACGTTGAGCCCAGCCACGTTGATCACATCATCGATTCGGGATACAAAAAACAGCCTGCCGTTTTCCCAATAGCCGAGATCTCTGGTATCTACTGTCTGATCATCGGAGAGGACTGCCATCACGCCTGCAGGAGTATCCACATTTGATCCGGCGCTGATAGATACATGGGACAATGGATTACCCAAATCATTTGCGGCGGTGAGGGACGTGCCGAATGAAAGGCATCCGGTTTCCGAACACCCATACTGTTGATAGAGGTGACGTACTTTTCTCCCGATGTTTTCAAACGTTTTTTTTGGAAGGATCGTGCCGGAGGTCATCACAGCCCACAGGGGCTCTTCCTCTTTCACCAGCATGGCCAGCAGGGCAATCATCGCCGGGGATGAGTAGAGAAAAGAGTGGGGCGTCTCCCGCAGTTTCCGCAGGACATACTTGGGATTGAGATTTTGTACAATGATCGGCTGCATTCCCCGCCGCAGGGCGGCCAGCACTCCGCAGATGAGCCCATACGAATGTGTTACCGGGCAGGCGACTACGGGTGTCCACGTTTCCGCCTCTGCTAAATGTCCGACATAGCTCTCGATTTCAGTATCGATACTTTCCCACGTCCTTTCGATAAACTTGGGTTCGCCAGTGGTACCGGAGCTGGTCTGGATCAACCCTCCTGGGGTTTTCAGTGATGTAGCAGGCTGTGAAGCGATGTCGAAAAACTCGAATTCTCCTGCCTCATTGCTCACAATGAGCACATGGCAGCCACTGCGCCCGGCGCGACGGATGGCCCCCTCCATGGGTGTATCGACAGGGAGAGGGAAAACAGTTCCACCCTTGCCTTTGACATACAGACACAGCGCGATCCACAAGGCGGGATCCTGCAGCCGCACCGCAATGCGATATCTGCCGCTTTCAAAAAGGAGTGGGTGAGCATCAAATCGCTCATAACAGTTTTGAAAATACCGCGGGTCGTAAAATTGATCGTTGACGTATATCATGGAACGCTTCTGGAAAGGGGGTTACTGACCTCGTGCTCATAATAATCCAGCCGTTGGCCGCGATAAATGGTTTTCGTTAGAAGAGACTCCACGATCATGGTAGGGATGTCACTTTTCAGCTTCTCAATTCGGGAAACATCGGTAACGCCAGATGCCGCGTAGGTATCCAGTTGGGTTCTAACTATGGCCCAGAATTTCTCTTCAGAAAAATCGTGGAAACGGCTGAGAAGAAAGGAAACTTCGGCCAGGTTGAACACATAGAGTGTGTCCACATAAAGCTGCCGGAGAGATTCGATCTCCTCCATGCAGTAACCATCATCGTAGGGAACCGACTGGAAAAAGGGATCCACCGATGAGAAATCCGGTTCCATTTCAGGTCGGCCAAGGAAGTCTGAGACCCACTCCGTATCGTCATGGAAATCACGGAGGACAATGCGCTTAGGCCATCCGTTTTCGTGGACAAGAATGAGGTTTTGGGCATGCGCCTCAAACGCGATTCCATGATGCACAAGCATGTGCCAGAGCGGGATGACGACAACGTCGACAAGATGTTCCACCCACGGCTCGATTCCATATTCCTTGATCCATCCGGCGATGAAGGGTTGCCCATCGGACTCCACTAGCGAGAGGGCAGTGAAGGGGATCGCCATTTCTCCGTTTTTCAATCTCCCGACCATGCACTCGCGGAAAAGCACTCCTAGCAGTCCTGCCGTAACTTTGTGATCATCGGAATCATGAGAGACGGCGGCGTATTCGCTCAAGATCTGCAGGCGATCTCCGTTTTGAAGAAAAGGATCATCACTCACGAGTGAAACCAGCCATTTCGAAAGCAGGGGAGCTGAACACACAAAGTGTGGAACGAGATTACGGCGGGAAGATGTGCAAACAATGTCTAGCGGCAATTTAATGTTAGGCTTCTCTGGATGCGTGACGTTGAAAAGGGTGCGGAGAGATTGGCTGGCCTGATAAAAATCCCCTGCACTGCCCAGCGTGATAAGGTCATTGGTATTAAGCAGCTCCTCGAACCCTCGGTTTTTCAAACCCTTGGCCTGCCAGGGATGAACAGGAAGGAGTGCGTAGTTTTTCAAGTCACCGCCGAGTTCTTTCAGGCGGTGGCACAAGAGTTCATAGGTGGCTTCACCCAATTCATTTTTCCAGAAATCGATTTCCGGGCAGGGAAGCGCAAATCGGAGAAGATCCCGACGTGCGGCGAGGAAATGCAACTGGAAGGTATTCCCTGATTCGGAGCCGTACGTTTGATGGTCACTCAGGGAAAATCCCGTTCGGGTTTTAAAACTGGGATGATATTGGTGCCCTTCGACGATGGCGGATTCCAGAGCTTGAAATGAGAGAGCTCTGCGGGGATGACGATGATGATTCAGGTGAATCCGATTCCAACGGTGAAGTTCCATCGTCTGTATCAACTCATCGACGAGGCGCTGTCTTCCACCGGCGGGCAGCTCCATGGATTCCAGGAGATCCACCATCCGGACCGGCCTGATTTCGTCATCTATCAATTGCACTACACTCCCTTCCTCGATTCTTACTCGATTGAACGAGGAGAAGGCCACATGGCATTGGATAATCAAGCGTCCCAGGGGAAATTCCAATTGTTGATTATAACAATCGGAGACAGACGCATCGGTCGTACGAGGCTCGGCGTGGAACGCTACCAATTTTTCAAACAGCAAGGCTTCTAAGAGCTGGCGGATGACGCGTTTTTCCGCGTCATCGGGTACGACTCCGAGGTCTGATTGCTGATTCTCGATGCAAAAGGAGTTCATGTTCAGAAGAATCAGTGGCTCGAAGTGGTAATCGGTGCTTCAGAATGAGCAGGAAGGGAGCTTCAAATACACTGTTGCGAATGAGTCTCAATCACAGTAAGTTGAAGATTTCTTTTCTGGCAACTGATTTTTAATTTATTTTAGTCTTTGTGGCTTTGACCGATGGAAGATGCTACCAGAAATACTCCGAATATTGTTAGGTTCTAATGCTTCTGCAGTGAATGGTTTGTTAGATACCGGTTTAGAATTCGACGGTTAATTTCGATCCAACCAACCAATCACGATTTTTTCCGTTGGCTGCCGTCGTGGTTTCTCCAAAATCGTAAAACAGACACTCCACCGAGGCTGTCCAGTTACCCGCAGTGGGATCGATGAACTTCAGAGGAATGAATAATTGCGGACCTGCAGCCAGGTAACCGAAATCCACTCCATAATAGGCGTTTCCCAGTCCGGCCATGATCAAAAATCCCGCATTGATGGGAGTGGGGCTTTCCTGAAAGAAAATTACATTTGGCCTTACTCCGGGCTCGAAACAGAGTCCGGGCGCGAGATCGCTGCCAAACTCGTGTGTTACCTGTAAAAACGGTTCGAGAGAGAAATTCCCGGGGAATAGTTCATGGTCCCGAAACTCAAAAATCATGCTGAGCCAATGACCATCTTCATAGACTCCAGCAGGGCTGGTCCAGCGGTTGTAAAGGCAGGTAATGGTCCAGCGTTTTGCCAGATCGACTGTAATACCCATACCATAATCAAATTCTGTAAAATGATTCTGATTGTTGCGATCATCATATGGAACTGAGCCAATTGCCGACCACAGGCTCACAAAGGCCGATGCAGAATGGATCAGACCTCCTCCCTGATAGAGCCCGGCCGAGAGATCCAGATGAGGTTGGAACGAAATGCCTTCATCCTGCACGATGAATCCCCGCGTCATGTATTGATTCGCTATCGTGATGCTGCTTTCTCCGCTGAAAATGGCTTTATCATTCGGGGCGATAACTTGGGCCTCCGTGTGGGAATGACATGCCATGCAGGCCGCGAGAGTCGTCAGGAAAGTTTTCATTGCCGGAAGCACTTGAGAGGCAGGGCTTGGGTGGGAAATGCCGCAGCATCCGGGCATCTGGGTGCTGCGGCGATGTTGGCAATATGAATACGCTCAAAACTCCACCTGCAGGGACAGCGTGGCAGAGACCGGCGCACCGTAGGCGAGATATCCGGCGTCTCCGGCATAGTACTCACCGGATTCGTAGTAGCGTTCGTTGAGAGCGTTCTCGACTTTCAGACGGACCGTCCAGTCGGTTTCTGCAGCACGAAAGTGATAGCGCGCACCCAGATCCACGACTGTGTAATGATCCGTGGCGAATTGTTCTTGCTGATCCAGATATTGCTTGTCCACGAAGCGGGCATTGGCGGTGAGGGCGAGGCCGGGGACTTGAGGTATTTCCAGCACTGACCAAAGGTTGATCTGATAGGCTGGCACGTATTGCGGGCGCCTGCCATCCGTGCTGTCGGCTCCTGTGTCCACCTGCTCGGCATTCAGCAGCATGGTGGCGAGTCCGGCCTGAAGTTCATCGGTAATTTTTCCCCGCACGGAAAGTTCGACGCCACGATGACGCTGAAGTCCGTTGAACGCATCCACACCATTGGAGCCGGTGATCGCGAGATCTTGCTCAATCTGGAAAAAGGCAAGCTCGGCGGCAAGGCGACCATCGTAGAACTCGCTCTTCACGCCCAACTCCCATTGCTCAGATTGCTGCACGCCCAGAGGTTCAAAGGCATTTACCGCTGCGCGGTCTGCGAATCCACCATCCTGCATTCCTTTGGAATAACTCACATAGGTATGAACTTTATGAACCGGTTCATACATCAGGGCCGCCGTGGGTGACCACTTGCTGACGGAGCCGTTGGAATCCGGATCATCGGCAAAGGTGTTTTCATATTGGCCGTATCTCGCTCCCAGCAGGACCGACCATTGGTCGCTCAGATCTACCGTATCTGTGAGAAAAAATGCGGATTCATCATATTCGGCATCAATGACGCGCGGATTTCCGGGGGCTGGTTTCGGTAACGGGACCGGATTGAATGCGTTGTTAGAACCCACATCCGGGAAGCTGCGCTCACCATAGGTGTCGTAGTTCCGGTATTCGCCACCTACGACGACGTTGTGCTTCAGCTTGCCCGTTTCGAAAATCCCTTCCACGTGGGCGTGGGCACCCCATGAATTCCATTCGAATGGCTTGTTCGTCAGCAAGGCACCTTCGGTGTAATCTCCGTTGGAACTGACCTCATAGGGATAGCTCAATGCGGAATCGCGGCTGGTGTCCTGATAGTTGAACGAGGTGCGGAGTTTCCACTCCTCGTTGAACTTGAAATCCGCGCCGATGGCGGTATCCAGGATCTCCTGTTTATTGTGCGCCCAGTCCTGCATGATGTTGGTCTTGTATCCCGTATCCAGCACCTTGCCGTCAGCCGTGATGATCGGCCCGTAGTAGGCATTGCGATCCGATTTTTGCCCGGAAATGGAGCTCCAGACATTCACCACTTCCGTGGGCTTCCACTCGAGGAAGAGCGAGCCCATGCGGCGTTCCCCGCCTGCATTGTCATAGAAGCTGTCGAATTCTTCATCGGCCAGGACAAGCCGGTAACCGATGGGCCCCTGGGTATCACTCACGTCGAGCTGAGAGTAGAAATTGCCGAAGCTATTGATATCGGCACTGACACTGGTAGAAAAATCCTGAGTCGTACGCTTGCGGACCAAATTGATGGCTCCCCCTGGCGGCATGAAGCCAAAGCGCAGCGCTGCCGGACCTTTCAGCAGTTCCACCCGGGATTTGTCATCAAGATAAGGACTGACGGTTTGGATCATCGGCAGGCCGTCCACACGATAGCCGTTGAAATTGTCCACCTGGAAACCACGCAGCGCGAGGTTTTGGTTTCCATAAAATCCACCGGGCATCTGGATCGCCACACTCGGATCGTTTTCCAGCACTTCCTTAATCGTGAAGGCCCGCTGATCTTCCATCAATTTCTCGTCATACACACTGATGCTGAAGGGCGTCTCGATCAGCGGCTTATCCGAGAACAACGCGGAGGTGGATGATTCTACCCGATAGAGGATGGGACTCGTTTCACCTGTGACCACCATGGTAGGCAAGTGAGTCGTGTCGCCGGTTTCGGTCTTCTGTTCCGCAGAAGGGGACGGAGTCTGAGCAAACAAGCTGGAAGCAGCGAAACCGCAACAAATGACAATCGCACCTGGAGTGCGCAATGGGGTGGTGTGTTTTCTTTTCATGGGGAAATGGAGAAGTGGGTGACTAGGAGTCATGCAGCCGGGAGTCTGCGGCGGGGCTTCCGGAGAAAACGCCGCCCACTGAGGGCAAGGCCCGTCCAAACGAGGACGAGCAGGGCGGCACAGCCAAGGGATGCAATGATTTTTCCTGTTAGGCCGAAAGCGGCACCCGTGTGTAGGAAGCGGATCCACACCCGTGCCTGAAGCGCGGCGCTGCGATCCTGAAGGCGAATCTGTTGGAGGATCTCCCCGTTATGGGGATCTGATTTCACCGGGATATAGCCCCGGCTGGGCATGGAATCCGGTAGCGTTACCCCGAATGTGAGTAGCTCTGCGGAGGGTAATTTGAAATCCCGCATCTCCTCCAGTGCGATCGATTCCCAATTCGGGAAGGCGGCAGCGATGCGGGCGAAAGCAATTTCAAGAGGAACAGGCAAGGTGCCTGGAGCTGCCGGAGAGGCGAGGGGAGGGGGCACGGCCATCATGCCGTAGTTGCGGGATTTAGGTGCTTCCTCACCGGCCAGAATGAAAACCAGGCGGTGTCCCCACTCGAACGAAATAACAACTGCCGTGAGTGACAGCGCCAGAACGACGGGCAATGCCCAAAAGCCGAAAACATGGTGCCAGTTGAAATCCCGGACCTTGCCCTTCGCCTGCACCTTTGGGATCACGAGTGGGCGAAGAGTCCGCCAGTTCCATCGGCGTGGAAACCACAAGTAGAGACCCGTCACGCAGAGCACTACCAGCGCGAGATTGGAGATACCCGTCACGATGCGCCCGGTGGAAGTCTGTCCATCTGAAGCTCCCAGCCACCGATGCCACTCCTCCATCTTGTGCAGGATTTCATGAACCTCACGTGCTTGGGAAGCCTGCGTGCTCCCAGTGGATGGATCTACATAGAACGGCCCTTCCCCATCAAGATACACCTCCCATGCGCGGCTGGATTCGCTGAATATCGCTAGGGAAGTGATTTTCTTCCCTACATGATCTCCCTCAATTTTCCGGCTCAGTTCCTCGATCCTTAGTGGAACTTTTCCCTCATGAACCGCCATGTCCAAACGGCTGAGCCGTCGATCACTCCATTTCAGAATCTCCTCTTCAAAAGCAATCGCAATGCCCGTCACCGACATAATGCCGATGACCACCCCGGCTGTGAGTCCGGCGAAAAGATGACACCAAAATATGATTTTGCGGAACGACATGGATCTCCGGTAAACTCATTAGTAATGAGACTCAATTTCAATAACAAAATAACCAAAAACCCATGTTTGCCATAAGTCATTGAAATTAAAATCTATTTTAGCGGATTGCCATCACGCACTATTCATCCTCCATAAATGAATCATTCAGGTCTAACAAATCGCTCTTTTCATTGGGATAGGATCGTTGACTTGGCAGTCATGAAAGCCTTCGGTGGGGGGCTTGGAAGACGGATGGTTGAAGAACTGGTCTTGAAGACCATGACTCTTTCAACATTCCGGAAGCAAATGAAGAAACCAGGAGAAGGATCGCTAAAATTTCCAATCGCCTGAAATTTCTGATCGTGCACAGTTTGAGGCACAATGCGGCTCTTCATCAAAGATTGGAGACATGAGGCACGGATGCCATCATGTCCCCGATGTTTGTTAACCTAAATATAGGCTTGAAGGGTTACGACCCCCTTCAAGACCGACAGTCTACTCCCTCCGCGATCCATGTCCAGCTTGAGGCTGCTTTCAGGCGGCCGAAGTGCTGCCCCTATTGCCAGGGACCCCACCTGCTCGGCAAGGGCCGCTACCAGTGCAAGGTTCGCCACCTCGATTGCTTCAAGGAAACGACCCGCCTCATCGTCCACACCCACCGCTTCCTATGCGGTTCGTGCGGTAGAAGCTTCATCCCCAAACTCCCCGGTATCCTGCGCGGACGCCACAGCTCCGAACCCTTCAGGGAAGCCGTCTATCAGCATCATCACGACGGCGTCTGCACCCGAACACTGGCCCGCAGGAAGGAACTGGGACAAGCCACCGTCTCCCGCATCTACCAGCAGTTCACCTGCCGCAAGGCCGCCGAACGCCTCTCGTTGGACTGCCCGCACTACCTCGGCATCGACGAACACACCCTCCACAAAAGCCAACGTTTCTGCACCACCTTCTGCGACCTGAGAAACCGCCGCATCTTCGACATCCAGCCCGGCAAAAGCGTGGCGGATCTGGCCGCATTCCTCAGTAAACTCAAGGGTCGCGAGCGCGTGAAGGTTGTCTGCATCGACCTATCCAGCACCTACCGCAGCCTGATCCGGCGTTACTTCCCCAACGCCCGTATTATTGCCGACCGGTTTCATGTCGTGCGGTTGATCCAACACCACTTCATGCACCTCGCCCGCCATCTGGCAGCCCCGCTCAAGTCCCACCGCGGCCACCTCGCCGCCCTGCGCAAGGCACCTGAAAAGCTCGATGAAAAACAGCGAAAGCGTCTCGACCACCTCTTCACCGCCCATCCCATCCTCCAGACCCTCCACGAAGAAATGCACCACCTCGGCCACCTCATGAATCACAAGCACCAGACCAAACAAAAATGCCGGGAACTGATCCCCCAGTTACTGGGAAAAATCCGTTCGCTCAAAGAGAACAAAGCCGCTCCCCTGCAAACGCTGGCAGCCACGCTCGAGGATTGGATCGAACCGATCATGTGCATGTGGCGGACCACCCGCAACAACGGCATCACCGAAGGCTTCCACCGCAAAATGAAACTGATCCAACGCCGTGCGTATGGCTTCCGGAATTTCGAAAACTATCGTCTGCGCGTGATCGCCCAGTGCGGCTGAGCCTTATTAACCTCCTCACCTCAAAACCTTAAAAAACGCCTCATCCCCAATCTTTGGTGTAGACCCTTAAATTCACTATCTTCAATAAATGATGAAGATGGTGGAGCGTAGCGGATTCGAACCGCTGACCCCTTGCATGCCATGCAAGTGCTCTACCAACTGAGCTAACGCCCCTTTCGGGTAACCCCTTCGCGGGGTGCGGCGGATGTTTATGGGTGAATGCGTGGAGGGGCAAGACGTTTTTATGGAAAAAGTGGGGAAAGGTTGCAGATGCTTATGGATTCAAGGATTGGAGTGGGTGAGACGTTTCCACGCTTGGCGAGAGATGGGGTTTACCTATGCTCGCGCGCATGTCGAAATACGCAGGGGAACAAGTTTTGGTGGTAAAGCGCGAGCTGTTGGAGGAAATCGGCTCCTTTGAGGGTATCCAGACTGACGGAGTGGAGGCAGCCATGGCGCGTCTGCTGGATCCAGAGAACCACTTTTTCATGGATCGCGCGGAGGCGGAAGAGGATCCCTCGCACAAGCAACTCATCCCTTACTGCATTTTCCGCTGTGGCGACCAGATCCTGCATTACACCCGGGGTAAGGCGGGTGGAGAGAGTCGCCTGCACGCCAAGATCTCTGTAGGAGTGGGTGGCCATGTGAATCCGGTGGACATGGGCGAGGGCCGCAAAGGCGCGGCAGCGTATCATGCCGCCGTGACGCGTGAGATCGAGGAGGAGTTGGAACTTCCCGGCTCCCATGAGCATCGCATCATCGCTCTGCTGAATGATGAATCTAATGCCGTGGGGCAGGTTCATCTGGGAATCGTTCACTTGGTTGATCTCCCGAGTGATCTTGTTAGTTCGCGTGAAGATGCGCTCACGGATATGGGATTTGCCTCCATTTCCGAGTTGAATGGGCCCTTATTCGAGCGTCTTGAAACCTGGTCTCAATACTGCATCCGGCATTTGGCGGAGTGAGTGGAAAAATTCGTCGACTCGGGAAAATAGAGGTGGCGGAGTCTGCGGAATTGGCTCAAAACAGGAAGCGAGTGGAATAACTTCTAAACTCTTTGCCCCCATGCCTGCGAAGAAAAACCCAGAAAAGCCAAGAATCCTCATTGTTACTCCGGAGATCACGTATCTCCCTCAGGGTATGGGGAATATGACACAGCGCATGTCTGCCAAAGCGGGTGGCCTGGCAGATGTTTCCGCCTCGCTGGTATCCGCCCTATTTGAACTGGGGGCGGACGTGCATGTGGCGATGCCGAACTACCGGCGCATGTTTCAGGGGGACGTCTTCAATCTCCATGAAAAGGAGCTGAGGAAGTACCACGAAGTGCTGCCGGATTCCAATATCCACCTAGCAGAAGACCGGATTTTCTATTACCGCGAGCAGGTTTACAGCAACAGCTCGGATGAAGCGATGCGCATCGCTTTGGTATTCCAGCGGGAGATCATCAATCATATCGTGCCGCGGGTTTGCCCGGATCTCATCCATTGCAATGACTGGATGACGGCGCTGATTCCAGCCATGGCGCGCCGCCGTGGTATCAAGAGTCTTTTCACCGTCCATAATATTCATACCCGGCAAGTGGCGCTGGCTTATGCAGAGGAGATGGGCATCGACGCTGCGGAATTCTGGATGAATCTCTACTTTTCCGGGAATCCGGCCAATTACGATCATGCCCGTTCCCATGTGCCGGTGGATCTTCTGACATCCGGTGTCTTCGCGGCCCATTACATCAACACAGTGAGCCCGCGCTTTTTGTGGGAAATCGTGGAGGGCTGGCATCCGGTGGTACCGGATTCCGTGCGGGCCGAACTGCGGAACAAATACTACGCTGGCTGCTCTGCGGGCATTCTCAATGCGCCGGACCCATCCTATGATCCGGCGACGGATGATGCGCTGGTGGCAAATTTCACAGCTGATGATTTCGTGGCGGCCAAAGCGGCCAACAAGCGTCAACTCCAGCAGGAACTCCACCTTCTGGAAGACCCGAATGCTCCCATCTTCTTCTGGCCATCCCGCCTGGACCCGATGCAAAAAGGGCCGCAGCTTTTAACAGATATTCTGCACAAGCTCGTTTCCGATTACTGGCACCGGAATCTGCAAGTGGTGGTGATCGCCAATGGTCCGCACCAGCAATGGTTGGATAAGATCGTGCACGCCTTTGATCTTCATGAGCGGGTGGCGGTTGTGGACTTCAATGAGCGCCTTTCGCGGCTGGGCTATGCCGGATCAGACTTCATGCTCATGCCCTCCCAGTTCGAGCCATGCGGTCTGCCGCAAATGACCTCTCCCTTGTATGGAAGCCTGGCCGTCGTCCACTCCACGGGCGGATTATACGATACGGTGCACCATCTGAACGTGGAGCAATCCACCGGCAATGGTTTCCGCTTCGATCATTACAGCGCCGAAGGTCTCCGGTGGGCGATCGATCAGGCCATGGAATTCTACTCCCTGCCTCCGGAGGTAAAGGAAATGCAGATCCGCCGCATCATGAAGGAAAGCGCGAAGGAATTCAGCCACGAGGAAGTCGCCCGCCGTTACATCCAGATCTACGAGGAAATGCTGGCCCGCCCTCTGGTGGAAAAGGAGGCCGGTGAAGAAATCAAGGCGATCGCGGAGAGCCTGCAGGAAATCGCCTGAAGTGTGGAAGCTCACTCCATCTGAGTGAGCTTCATCCTCAATTTGCAGCCATCTTGCTCTGCCAGAGGGGGGATGGCGGTACATCGTTGGGTCGGCAGATGATGATACCGGCGTGCTTGGCGCGGCCGTTTACATAATCACTGATAGGACGGTCGATAATGACCATCCGTCCTTTGTCCGTATCCGATGTCGCATGGGTGAAATAGGCCCTATCCCCTACACGCACGATCATTCCCACGTGGGAGGTATAGCCGCTGGCGTCATAGGTGGTGATGGCACAGACATCGCCATTCTGGAGATACTTCTCTGCGTTTCTCACGCTGGCCTTCGGCACATGGTAAACCGGGAGCTTGGAAACCTGAGCCTCGATCTGGCCCATTGGTGCGATGAGGGAGGGGTTTGATCTCAGGTAGCGGTAGGCTTTCCATTGCACGGTCATTTCGTGGATTTCCCGATGCAATCTCTGGGCCCCCGGCAGGCGGGAAGTGATGTTCATGGCGTAGCCGCGGCGCTGGTTGTCGTAAAAGACCTCCTCCAGATGATGCATGCGGCTGAGATAGTTTCCAGTGCAGATGCCATTCCGATAGCGCTCAATCTCCACCATTTGCAGCATATCCTGCGGCTTGTAGGGACCGGGCTTGTAAGCGAGCATCCGTGCGATTGCCAGGGAGTTTTCATAGTAGGTCCAGCAGTCCATTCCCTTCAAATTAACGACGGGGGACTCGATGCGGTCATCCACTTCCAGCGAGTAATTGATGTAGGGAGTGCCCACCAATTCACGGGCCACCCGGATGGTGCGTTCACCCAGCGGCAGCTTCCGCCAGTTTTCCCGCTCTGCCTTGGCGACGATGGCGTAAAACTTGGCATCACCCTGAAAGACGGTGGAAAGGGGAAGACGTGGAGCCTGTGCCGGTGGGACGGGCTTCTGGCCCATGCTGCACGAATTACCGGAAAGCAGCAGCCCCATGGATAAAAGAGCGACATGAAGTCTCATGACCCTTGCCATACCCCATTTTGCCTCCGCAGGAAAGCTGGCATTCAGCATTTTATTTTTCTTCTTCGCGCCAGAGCAGTTGCTCAAAGACAAACCACTGCCGCCACTGGGTGCGGACCACTTCCAGGATCGCATTTGCCCAGACCTGATCGGAGTGATCGCTTTCTCCGCGCTTCCGGGGTGGCAGGATCAGTTCAGGAAAGACCTTTACCTTATACTTCCGCCAGCTTTCCCGTATGATGAAGAGGGGGTAGCAGGGAGCACCGGTGGCGCGGGCCAGAAACAGCGGCCCCTTGGGCAGGCGCATGTGCAGGCCGGACCCTACCTTCACATCCATGGGTGAAACATCGAAAACGACACGATCTCCCTGAACCGCCACAAGATTTCCCTCCGCGAGCAATCGGGCCAGCTCGATCCCCAGCATACTTCCGCCCTTGTTATAGAGCGTCTTGAATCCGGGCTGTAGCGCTTCCTTCAGGCGCAGTTCTTTTTCCCGCAGCGCCTGCATTTCAGGCTCACGCTCCGGGGCGCGGACCGCATAGAGCGTACGGTGGAATTTTTGGGCAAACACCGGGGCGGCGATGTCGTAATTCCCCATGTGCGCGGTCAGAATGATACAGCCTTCCGGGCGTGCGGCGATTTCCTCGAAAACATCCATGCCTTCCACCACCCAGTCCACACCGCCCGTGCCGGTTTCGCTCCGCAGGCCATCAATGTAGGTAATGGCGAAGTTCCAGAAAACCACCCAGGACCCCCATTTCGCGCGCAGTGGACTCCATGCGGGAAAAAGGGCCCGGAGATTGGCTGCTACTGCATGGCGCTGATTTTTGGCAATCCAATAGAAAAGCAACGTCCATCCGCCGATGAGAAATGGCTCCAGAAACCATGGCGCCACCCTGAGGGCATGGCGGACTGTCTTGGATGGTAAATCCCCGAATACGCCCAGGCGCCGGGCCAGGCCGGGCCTTTTCCCAGGAGTTACATTGCCTTCAGTCACGGACGTTTAGGGAAACCCAGGCTGAGGCGGAGATGCAAGCCCGGTCATAAAAATGGCGATCACTCGGTGAAGCCGGTATCCACCAGCAGATGCTGACTGGTGACTGCCTGATTCGCCAATTCATCGCAGCGTTCATTTTCGGCATGGCCTGCGTGGCCTTTTACCCAGCGCCAGTCCACTTTATGAGGGGCGGAGGCGATGAGCAGCCGTTCCCACAAATCCCGGTTTTTGACAGGGCGCTTGTCTGCCGTCACCCAGCCCTTGCGCTTCCAGCCATCGATCCATTTTTTAACGATCGCATCGATCAGGTAGCGTGAGTCCGAATGAAGCTCCACTTCGCAAGGCTCAGTGAGGGTTTCCAGAGCGCTGATGGCAGCCAGCAGTTCCATGCGATTGTTGGTAGTACGGCGGAATCCGGCGGAAATCTC